>UETR01000014.1_pt1 | contig 100960 bp, 89 predicted proteins | sample 1817881 | NCBI WGS metagenome assembly UETR01 (sample SAMEA4730918, study PRJEB27012) | Candidatus Amarolinea aalborgensis | place: Denmark | collected 2014-01-09
CGCCGGAGGCGTGACCTACGGCGTGAGGCTTTTTTTCGTAGGTCCGGCCTCGTGGCCGGACGGCGCTGGACGCAGCAGAGCGTAATCTGTCGCAGAGAGCGTTGTCACGCCGGAGCCGTGACCTACGGCGTGACGTCTCTGCGTCTTGGCCTGAAATCCTGTTCCCATCAGGAGGGTTCATCATGCAGCAAGCGATTCTGACCGTGGATCTCGGCTTTGGCGATGCGGGCAAAGGCTCGATCGTGGATTACCTGGCGCGGCGCCACGACGCGCACACCGTGGTGCGCTACAACGGCGGCGCGCAGGCCGGACATCGCGTGGTGACGCCAGGCGCCGCGCCGCAGGAACACGTCTTTGCCCAGTTCGGCAGCGGCGCGCTGGCTGGCGCGGCGACCCATCTGTCGCGCTTCATGCTGCTCGACCCGCTGGCGATGCTGGTCGAAGCGCAGCATCTATGTGAACTGGGTGCGCCCGATCCGTTCGCCCACACCACGATTGACGCCGGCGCGCTGGTCATCACCCCGTTTCAGCGCGCCGCCAATCGGTTGAAAGAACTGGCGCGCGGACTTCGGCAAGCTCAGTCGAGCCGCGCTGGCCGCCACGGCAGCTGCGGCATGGGCATCGGCGAAACCCAGGCCGACTTCTTGTCTTTTGGCGAGCGCGTCTTGTTTGCCGGCGACCTGACCAAGCCCGCTGTGCTGCGCGAAAAGCTGGAATTCCTGCGCGCGGTCAACCTGGCCAAGGCGCCGGCCTTCCCATCGGATCTGGCCGGCAGCACGCTGATTGCGGCCGAATGGGAGATGCTGGCTGCCGCCGATTGGGCCGACTGGTTGCTGCCCGCCTACGCCGACTTCACGCGTCGCGCACAGGTCGTCCCCAGCGCCCATCTACACACGATTTTGCAACAACCTGGCGCGGTTATCTTCGAAGGCGCGCAGGGCGTGCTGCTGGACGAATGGCGCGGTTTCCACCCGCACACCACCTGGAGCACCACCACGTTGGCAAACGCCGATCGGCTGCTGGGCGAGGCCGGCTACGGCGGCCGCGTTGTGCGCCTGGGCATCACGCGCGCCTATGCCACGCGGCACGGCGCGGGGCCGCTGGTCAGCGAAGATGCTGGCCTGACGGCTGCGCTGCCCGACGCCGCGAACGGATTTGGCGCCTGGCAGCGCGACTTCCGCGTCGGCTGGCTTGACCTGGTCATGCTCCGCTACGCCCTGGATGTCGCCCGCCCGCTCGATGCCCTGGCGGTCACCTGCCTCGATCGGCTGATCGGACTGCCGGTGCTCCGGGTGTGCGATCATTACTGCGGCGGCGGCGCCCTCATCCAACGGCTGACCCCTGCGCCGGGCGGCCGCGATCTGGACTACCAGGCAGAGCTGACGCGGCTGCTCATGCGCTGCCAGCCCAGCCTGATTCCCGTGGATGGCGCACAAGCCTTACTCAGCCTGGTGCGCGCGGACTTGGGGATACCCATCAGCCTGGTTTCCTCCGGGCCAACCGCCGCGGATAAGCAAGGGATGGGAGAGATGTGGTAGATGGGCAAGCAGGCGAGATGCCTGCAGCCCACATTCATGATCGGTCAATTGGCGCACGCGCACTTTTGGGCTATAATCCGCCCCATGCCAACCAACGGACACAACGGAACGCGCATCATTTTTCTCTTCCTCGACGGCGTGGGCCTGGGCGCCGACGATCCATCCGTCAATCCGTTGGCGCGCGCCCACCTCCCCACCATCGCCGCGCTGTTGAACGGCGCGCCGCTCATCGCCTCCAGCGGCCAGGTGACGACCGCACACGCCTCCCTGACGCCGCTCGACGCCACGCTGGGCGTGCCCGGACGGCCGCAGAGCGCCACCGGCCAGGCTGTCCTGCTGACCGGCCGCAACGTGCCGCAAGAGGTGGGCGAACACTACGGGCCGCGGCCGCATCCCCCTGTGCGCACGATCGTGCAGGCTGGCACGCTGCTGAGCCAGGTGCGAGACGCGGGCAAACGCTTCATCTTCGTCAATGCCTATCCTCCCAACTATTTCGACGTGGTCAACCGCGGCAAACGCGTGCTGTCGGTGATGCCGCTGGCGGCGGTTTCGGCCGGGCAGACGCTCTTGACGCATACGGACCTGCTGGCGGGTCGTGGATTCTCGGCCGATTTTACCAACCAGGGCTGGCGCACGCACCTCGGCTTTGCGGATGCGCCGCTGCTGACGCCTGCGCAGGCCGGGCGCAACCTGGCCGCGCTGGGCCGAGTCTTCGATTTTGTCCTATTTGAGCATTGGCTGACCGATGTGCATGGGCATGGGCAGGAGATGGAAGCGGCTGTCGCCAATCTGGAGGCGTTCGATGGCTTCCTGGGCGGGCTCATCGAGGCGAGCGACCTGGCGCGCACGCTGATTGTAGTGACCAGCGATCATGGCAACGTCGAAGACCTGAGCGTGCGCCAGCACACCATGAACGCCGTGCCCGGCCTCTTCATCGGCGCCGGTCATGCCGCCATCGCTGCGCAGACGCACGACCTGACTGACGTGGCGCCGGCCCTGCGCCGCGCGCTGGCCCTGACGGCTTGATCTTTGCACTTTGACCTTTGCACTTCTGACCAACAGGTGGCTCTATGACAAACCAACTGAAAGTAGGCCTGCTTGTGGGCCGCGAACGTTCCTTTCCCGATGCCCTGATCGCCGAGATCAACCGGCGCGGCCAGGGGGTGACGGCTGAGTACGTCAGCGTCGGCGGCGTGACGATGGACGATCTCCTGGGCTATCGCGTGCTCGTGGATCGTATCTCGCACGATGTACCGTTCTACCAGCCGCTGCTCAAGTACGCCGCCCTGCAAGGCGCCTATGTCATCAACAACCCCTTCTGGCGCATCGCCGACGACAAGTTCTTCGGCACAGCGTTGGCGCACCGCCTGGGCGTGGCTGTTCCCAAGACGGCCGTGCTCCCCAACCACAGCCACGGCTCAGACGTTTCTAGCGAGAGCCTGCGCAACTTGATCTACCCGCTGGATTGGGAACGGATGGTCAACTACGTCGGCCTGCCCGCGATTCTCAAGCCTCACTGGGGCGGCGGCTGGCGCCATGTCCACCTGGTGCATGACCTGGAAGAGCTGTGGCGCGCGTATGACAGCAGCGGCCGCCTGACCATGATCGTGCAGGAGTTCATCCAGTGGGATCAGTACATTCGCTGCCTGTGCATTGGCCAGGACAACATTTTGCCATTGCGCTGGGACCCGACCCGTCCGCATTACGAACGCTACGCCGGCAGCCACCAACCGCTGGCGCCAGCACTGCTTGCACGCGTGGTGGCTGATGCCCGCGCATTGAACCAAGCCCTGGGCTATGACATGAACACGGTCGAGTTTGCCGTGCGCGACGGCATCCCCTACGCGATTGATTTCATGAATTCCGCGCCCGATTTCGACATCACCTCGCTCACGGTGGTCTACTTCGATTGGGTGGTCAACGCCATGGCAGACCTGGTTATCGCCAAGGCGCTGGGGCCAATCGGCGGGGCGACCATGCGTTGGGACGCGCTCTTGCGCGGCGAAAACGGCGCCTGAGGCACCGTTAGCGGTTTGGGGGCGATACAGTCGGAGAACAGCCCGACCTGCCAGGCTGAATTAGGAGGAAGACATGTCCGTGCAAGCAGCCATTGACCGTTGGCACGAGCTGTTGGCGGCCGACCCCCTGGGAACATGGGAACAGGTGCAGGCCGCGATGGCGGCCGATCGGCTCTATTTCGGCGCACGACCGGTCTGCTCGGTGCTGCGGCCGCACTTCCTCTCGCCGCGAGCCTACAGCTACCTGGTGGAGGTATCGCGCATCGTGCGCGGCGCGCTGGGCAAGGCCTACGATTATCTGTTGGCGCACGATGCTTTGCGCGCGCGCCTGGGCGTCAGCCGTCAGGAAGACGCGCTGCTCGCGCTGGAGCCCACGCGCGGCCCCGGCGACTACAGCGGCCGCCTGGATGCCTTTTATCTGGCAGATACGCTGCCAGAAGCCGGCCAGTACCCCACGCTCAACTTCGTCGAATACAACGCCGAAAGCCCCGGCGGCCTGGCCTTTGGCGAATCGCTCAGCGCCATCTTCCGCGACCTGCCGCTCTACCACCACTTCACGCAGTACTACCAGGTTGAATCCTTTGTCCCCCGCCCGCGCATCCTGGCTGAACTGCTGGCTGGCTACCGCGCCTGGGGCGGCCTGGGTAAGCCGCGTATTGCCATCGTGGACTGGCGCGGGGTGCGCACCTACCGCGAGTTCGAGCTGTGCCAGGACTACTTCCGCAGCCAGGGGTACGACGTAGGCATCTTTGACCCGGACGAGTTGGAGCAACGTCCCGACGGCCGCCTGGCCGCGGGCGACTTCGCCATTGACCTGGTCTACAAGCGCGTGGTCACGCTGGAGCTGCTGGCAAAGTACGGCACGGACCATCCGCTGATGCATGCCGTCGGCCAGCGCACCGTCTGCATGGTCAATTCCTTCAATGCCGTGCTGCTCTTCAACAAGGGCCTCTTCGCTCTGCTCAGCGACAGCGCCTTTCCACTCGACCTCAACCCTATCGAACGCCTGGTGATTCGGCGGCATGTGCCCTGGACGCGGCTGCTGGTGGATGGCCGCACGGACGTGGACGGCCAGGCCGTGGATTCGCTCTCCTACGCCATCGCCAATCAGGACAACCTGGTCATCAAGCCGACGAATGACTACGGCGGGCGCGGCGTCATCCTGGGCTGGGAGTGCGACCCGGCTGCCTGGCGCGTCGCGCTGACGGCTGGCCTGCAAACGCCCTCAATCCTACAGCGCCGCGTGCCGATACCGCAGGCGCTCTTTCCGAGCATCAGCGACGGACAACTTGACCTCTCGCCGCGCCTGGTGGATGTGGACCCTTATGTCTGGGGCTGTGCGGAGGTTGAAGGCGGCGGCGTCCGCCTCAGCACCAGCTCGCTGCTCAACGTCAGCGCGGGCGGCGGATCGGCCGCGCCGCTGTTTGTCGTCGAGCCGGTGAGCCGCGCATAGACGCGTAGAAGTCGGGTTTCTGCGCGCAACCCGACTTCTTGGTAGAGTCAAAGACTGAGTTTGGGTGAGAAACCGGCTTCTTAGCAGGTCAATCCCCAGTGCGCGGACACCGTCATGATGTCAATCACATCAATCACGCCGAATGGCGCCGCCACGTCGTAGGTTGGATCGTACAGCCCAGCGTTGCGCCACCGACTGGCCACGGCCGTGATGTCGAGCGTGTCCACCTGACCATTGTGATTGAAGTCATAGCAGACGCCTGGCGTCGCCGTCGGCGTCGGGGTGTTGGTGGGTGTGGGGGTTCGCGTCGGGGTGTTGGTAGGTGTAGGCGTACGCGTGGGTGTACTCGTCGGCGTCGGCGTCCGCGTGGGCGTATTGGTTGGCGTAGCCGTAGGCGGCGCCGTGACTGTGAAGCAGGCCGAGAACTCAGAGGTATAGTTGCTCGGATTGGTGGCCGTGGCGGCAACGATCTGCCCTGGCGTGACCGCTACCGGCAGGCTCGCCGTGAAACTGGCATTGCCGCTGGCGTCCGTCGTTATGTTCTGCGCGCCCAAGTACGTGCGCCCTTCGCCATTGCCTGAGGCGTCGCAGCTGGTATCGGAGAAGAACTCCAGGCGAAATGCACTGCTGGCCGTGCTGTTGAGCGTGCCCTGAATCGTGGTCGTGCCGCCGCCGCTGGTCGCCGACGTCAATAGCGGGTAGTTCTGCAAGCTGTTCGGCCCAGTGTCGCCGTCGCCGGGGTCGTTGGGCGTCACGCCATCGTTGTTCAAGTCAATCCCCAAGCCCGCATTGCCGTAGATCGAGTTGCCCAAGATGTCTGATTCCGCGCTGGTGATAGCCGAGATGCCGTCCGCGCCGTTGTTGGCAATGATATTCGCTTCCCCGGTCGCGGTCCCGCCAATCGTGGCCGGCACAGCGTCCTGCAAGTAAACGCCATGTTGACTGTTGCCCAGCGCGGCGCCTGCCGTGTTGAGGCCAATGTAGTTGCCTTGCACGCGCACGCGCGGCGAGTACGTCCCCGCCACGCGTGAAAAGAACCAGAAGCCATGGATCGCATTGCCGGAAACCAGATTGCGCGCGGCCGGCGTTACGCCGCCGATCAGAACGCCCTGCGTATCCTGCACGTAAACCCCATAATTATTGGGCAGAGCCGCAGCGCCCGTTACGTCGGCGCCCACATAGTTGCCTTCAACCACCGTGCCGCTGGCGTTCTTGTGCGTGATGATGATGCCAAAGCTGTTGCCAGACACCAGGTTGCAGGCGCCCGTGCACGCGCCGCCCGGCGTCACGCCCGTCGTACCGCCAATGTGGGTCCCGGCCGCGCCGTAAACCTGAATTCCGTACGCGTTGGCAATCGCCGCCGTGCCGGCCGGGTTGGTGCCGATGTAATTGCCAATGATCTGGTTGTTCTGCGTCAAGCCGTTGAGATCATAGCCCACGTAAATGCCAGGGCCAGGGCCGCCCGCGCCATTGCCAGAGATGATGTTGCGCGCCGCCGCAGTCGTGCCGCCAATGGTGTTGTCGTGCGCGCCGCCGTTGATGTAGATGCCGTTGCCGGGATTGCCAATGGCCGCGGTGCCGGCGGCGTTCAAGCCAATGTAGTTGCCCAGCACCTGGTTGTTGGCGGCGGCGCTGCCGTAAATCACCACACCACCGTTGTTGCCGGAGATGATATTGCGAGATCCGGCGCTGGCGCCGCCGATCGTATTGTTGGCGCCCCCTTCGATCCAGACGCCCGTCGAATTCCCGAGCGCGGCATTGCCCGCGGCATTGGCGCCGATATAATTGCCCACCACGGTATTCCCACCGGCTCCTTCCAGGAAGATACCGCGGTTGTTGGCAGAGATGACGTTGCCCGCGCCGGCCGCCGTGCCGCCAATCGTGATGCCGGTCTCAGTGTTGTCCAGGTAGACGCCGTGCTTCGAGCTGGTAAACCCGGCCGTGCCCGCGGCATTCAGGCCGATGAAATTCCCCTGTACGCTGATGGATGTGCTGCTGTTGGTCAGGGCGACGCCGTGATTGTCGTTGCCAGAGATGATGTTGCGCGCGGCGGCCGTTGTGCCGCCCAGGGTGACATTGGTCGTGTTGAACAGCCACACGCCATAGCCAGCATTGCCCAGGTCATTCGTTCCGGCGGCATCCAGGCCAATGGTGTTGCCCTGGATCGTCGTACCCGCAGCCTGCGCATAAGCCACGACGATGCCGCGACCGCCGTTGGCGGAAATGACATTCCCGGTAATCGTCGTATTGCCGGCGCGTTCCACGTGTACGCCGTTGATGTAATTGCCCAGCCCTGCCGCCCCGGTTGTATCCACGCCGATGTAGTTGCCGCGCACAGTGTTGCCCGTCGCCGCGGTGCCGGTAATGAAGACGCCGGAGCCAATCGAGCCGGTGTCGCCATTGGCCGAGATAGTGTTGCGCGCGGCCGCGGCCGCGCCGCCGATCGTGTTGCCGGGCGCGCCGTCCACCAGGACGCCGTGCAAGGCATTGCGCCGCGCCGACACCCCGCTCAGGTTGAGGCCGATGATGTTGCTCTGCACGATGTTGCCGGTCGCGCCGCTGCCGCGCAAGGTCACGCCGTCCTTGTTGAGACCGGAGATCAAGTTACATTCGCCGCTGCACGCGCCGCCCAGGGTGACGCCCGTCGTGCCGCCAACCGTATTGTTGGCCGCATTTTCGATCAACACGCCATCGCCGGTGTTGCCCAGGTACGCGCTGCCGTTGATGTCGGCGCCGATGCGGTTGCCCTTGACGGTATTGCCAGTGGCACTGCTGCCGGAAATGTAAACGCCCTGCTGCAGGTTGCTGGAGATCAGGTTGCCCGTAGTTCCCCAGATGCCGCCCACGATGTTGTTGGGCGCATTGACGATGCGCACGCCGCTCAGGCTGTTGCCCAGCGCGCTGTTCCCGGCCTGATTGAGACCGATGGTGTTGAAGATCACCTGGTTGCCGCTGGATAAGGTGCCCGTGATGAGCACGCCGTTCTGATCGTTGCCCGAAATGATGTTGTAGATGCCAACGCCCGGCGTGGAGGCGCCAACCACGTTGCCCGACGCATTGAGAACGATGACGCCATCCAGGGTGTTGCCCAAATCCACGGCGCCCGTCACATCCAGGCCGATATAGTTGCCCGCAACCACGTTGCCGGTCACATTGGCCGCTGTGCCGTTCAGCCCCACACCATACTGCTGATTGCCAGAAATGATGTTGCGGCCGGCCGCATACGCGCCGCCCACGGTGTTGTTAGCCGCACCGTTGAGGATGACGACGCCGCTGAAGAGGTTGCCCAGGTCGGCCGTGCCGTTGACATCTACGCCGATATAGTTGCCCAACACGGTATTCCCGGTCGAACCGGCGCCATTGAAATTGATGCCGTCAATGTTGTTGCCGCTGATGACATTGCGCAGATTGCTGGCCGCGCCGCCGATGGTGTTATTGGCGGAATTGGTCGCATAGATGCCGGTGTTGTTGCCGGCTGCGGCTGTACCCGCGCTGTTGGCGCCGATGGTGTTGCCGGTGATGGTGTTGCCGTCACCCGTGTCCAGGAAGATGCCGCGGCCGGCAAAGCGGTTGACGATCAACCCCTTGACCGTGCTGCCGCCGGCCGTGATCCACAGGCCGTGGCAAGGGCTGGTGGTGCAGCTTGCGCCGCTCAGCTCGATCAGCGGCGTCCCTGCGAACCCCGGCTGCGTCGTGCCATCCACGATCACAGGGTCCGTGATGGTGGGCAGAATCGTCAGCGGCGCAATGGTCTTGACTCCCGCGCCCGCGATGTTGAACGCAATCGTGTCCAATCCGGCCGCGCCGTTGGCCTGACCGATGGCCCAGCGCAGCGAGCCAACCCCGCTGTCTGCGGTATTCGTCACGGTAAACGTCGCGGCCGGCGCATTTTCGCCATCCAGGAGCCCGGCTGCGGCCGGCCGCGCCGCGGGGAACAAGGCCACGCTGATCACCAGCAACAGCCAAAACACGGGCCATCGCCCGGAATTTTTCGTCATTGTCGCACCTCGCCTTCTCGTCATCAAAGCACTCGACATGACCCCATCTTACGCAGCCATCGTAAAACTTTCGTAAAGGAACGCTAGAGATTAGGGATCAGAGATCAGAGACCGGTCGTACGGCGAGCGTTGTGTCGGTGCAAGCTTCAGACTTCGCTTACGATGCGCGTGGTGCATCTTCCACACAAGTCCGGTCTCCAATCTCCAATCTCCGGTCTCGGATCTCCGGTCTCTGACCCAACAACCACCCCCACAGCGCGTAGGCTCCGTGCACCCGTGGATAGGCCAGCAAGGCCCACCAACCGGCGCTGAGCTGCGGCGCCTGGTAAGGCCATGGGATGCTGAGCAGCAGGGCGGCGAGCGCCAACCAACCCCAGGCGCGTCGCCTCAGCCGCGCCGTCCAGGCCCACCAGGCCGCGATGAGCAGCGCGGGCAGGATAAGCGTGTAGTGATAGCCCTCGCCCAGCGGTGCGTTCGCGATCGCCAGGGATAGCAGCAGCGCCAGGCTTAACACCTGTCCGGCGTGGTCAGCCTTTAGTCTACGCTGACCGTACGCGGTCAGGATGAAGGTTGCAAGCTGTACGGCCAGGGTCAACCCGGCAGCCAGCGCAGGCAGATGAGCCACCGGCGCGGGACTGAAGGGCGGCGCGTAGACCAGCAGATGGCCGAACAAGCTGGTGATGGTCTGATAGCCGGCGCTGTAACGATCGGTCATGGTGAAGAGCAGCGGCATCTGGTTCAGATAAGCGCGCCAGGGAGCAAGGCCGAAATAGGGCAGTGTGAGCAAGGCCACCGCGGCGGCCGCGGCCGCGCCCCAGAGCAGCACGCGCTGCCGCCGCGGCTCGACTGAGCTCGCCGAAGTCGCCAGCCACAGCAAGGGCCACAGCCAGATCAGCGCGGTCTTGAAAATCAGAAGGAAGCCCAGCATGGCCCCGCCGACGGCGTCAGTGGTGCGGCGGGGCGGATGCTGCGCCAACGCCCACAGCGCCAGGCACAGCCAGAGCAGCAACCAGAGATAGACCTGTCCCTGGCGCAAATTATCATGCACCGGGTCAGACAACAGACACAAGGGCGCGATCCACAGGCCGACGCGCGCCGGCCACCGCACAGCCCGCGCCAGCAGCATCAGGCTGGCGACCAGGAAGACCAGACTGAGCAGCAGCCAAATCAGCCGCGCGACCGGATAGGGCAGCCAGACCAGCGGCGCCAGCAGCAGACTGCCCGGCGGCGGCTGGTTCTTGAACACCTCACGCACACCGGGCGCGGTCAACGCCGCCACCTGCGGGCCGTACCACGCTTCGTCATAGGCCAGGGGCAACTGCGCCGGCGTGTAGACGGCGATGTGGCCGACGGTGTAATAGCCGGCAAAGCCGTTGGTGTGCAATTGCGCCAGCGGCACTAGGACCGCCCCCGCGTATCCAATCAGCGCCAGCAAAGCCAGGCCTGTCGCAAGGTGCGCCAACCAGCGGCGTTCTCGTTGATCGTGCATGCAGCAGCCCTTTCAGGAAGTTTTGGTGATTGCGGAGGTGCTTGATCGCATGGCCCAGGGCAGCGCCAACCATAGGACCACCAGCGGCGTCACGTGCGTCAGCAGACGGTCAATCGAATTGAGGACGTGCTGCCAGTAGGGCTGGTAGTCCGAAAAGACAAACCCCAGGCTAACCAGGGCGATGTAGACGGCGGGCATGAGCAGCCACAGATCGGGCCAGGCCAGCCGACGCGCCGCGCCAGGCGCCTGTCCACGCGGCCAGATGGCCCGTCCCAACAGCAGCAGCGCGGCCAGCGGCCAGGCGTAGCTCACGCGCGCGCCGGCCAGCGCGGTCGCCGCCAGGCGCAGGATCGTCGGCAGCCGATTGGCATTGGCCTGCCACGCGGCCCAGGTCACGGGGACAAAGGCGTTGTTGGGCGCGGGATGGCCGCGCAGGAAAAGCTGCCACGGCGCGTTGATGACCAGCACAGCCAACAAGAGCGCGCCCAACGTCAGCCCTACGCGGCGATCTCCTGGCCGCGTCAACTTGACGATCAGAAGAGTCGAAACCAGCGCCAGCCACAGCAGCAGCCCCTCGTTTTTTGTCCACGGCAGCAGCCCGGCCGCCAGCGCGGCCACCCACAGCGCGCCGGCCCCTTCGCCTTGCAGCCAGGCCGCCAGGTAGAGCCCGGCCGCGGCGGCGAAGAGCGCCAGCGGCGCATCGCTGAGCACCGCGCCGGTCCAGGTTGCCAGGTTGGGCAGCATGGCGATGGCCGTCACGGTCGCCAGGACGATCAGACGCGAGGCGCCTCGCCGCTGCAAGGCCGCGGCGCAGAGGCCGAGGAGGGCAAGGTAATGAAGCACCGACAGCACACCCACCAGGCGGTCATCGGCCGCGCCCAGCCAGCCGTAGATCCAGGCCTGGTTCAGCGGGGCCAGCAGCGGGTAGTCCAGCAGGGTCACGGCGCGGGAGGGGTCGGCATACACCGCGGGCGACACGCCCCCATCCAGGAAAATAATGCGTGACTTCATGCCCCACGTGACCCAGCTGTCCCAGATGCGCAAGGGAGCGCCGCAGGCGGCCAGAGTGACTGAGGCGATCTGAAAGGCGAGCAAGGCCACAAGAAAAGCCGCGACGACGTGCGTCCACTGCAAGCGCCGCGGGGGGCGCGGGGGCGATTCCTGGCCGCGTGGGTGCTGCGTGTCAGGGAGTTCAAGGCGCCGGCGCAACCGCGCCCATCCCCGCCAGGTCAGAATGACGAGCGCCAAGAGTGTCAGCGCCTGCATTTGATTTTGAAGCGTCAAACCCAGGCGGTCGAGCGACCACATGGCGAGCGAGATCGCGCCGCTGCCGAGCGTCCAGGCCAGGGCCAGCATCTCCAGGCCGGTCGGACGATAGCCCAACCAGACCGCAACCTGCATAACGCCAAATCCAGTGAGCCAAATGACGACCAGGGCCAGCGGCAGCGCGGCGAGGTAAGGAATGTGTGTCCCCGACCGGTTGGCAGGCCGGGCTAATGGGCTTGGCGGGTCGGCCTCAACCGAGAGCAGGTAGCCCTGATCCCAGGACGCCAATTTGCGACCCCATGACAGATCGAGCGCCGGCGCGCCGGGCGGCTGAAAGACCAGGATGTGCGTTACCTGGCGCTCACGCGCGACGGTTTGCACGGCCGGCGCGGTCAGCGGGGCGGAAATCCACCAGCGTGACTCCCAGGAGCCGTCCGCGGGCGCCGGCGCCAGCCACCAGACGCTGCGCGGCGCCAGGAAGTAGAGCGCGCGGTGGAAAAACGTGTATTCGAGGCGGCGGACGTCGCGACCGCGGGTGACCAACAACACGGAGGCGTCGCGTGGCAGCGCGGCATCGGCATCTCGCAACAGGTCATAGGGTACATCGCCGAGCAGGATGCGATACTGGGCGTCCGGTTGATTCCAGAAGCGCAGCAGCGGGAAGACAGGGCGCACCAGCAGCCTGAATTGCGCCGGCTGATTGAACAGGCCGCTGAGCAGGACGAGCGCCAGGGCCAGGCCAGACCAGGTTGCGAGCCGCCTGGGCTTGACGCGCGCCAGAAATCGCGCCAGCGGCTTCATGGCTGCACCCAGTAGATGTCAAGCGCGCCGTAGGTGGCATCCTCGATGGACGCGGCCAAGCGGCCGTTGTGCTGCGCCAACCAGGCGGTCAGGGCGGCCTCCTGGTCACGATGGTGCGTGAAGTAGTCGCGCAGATGCGCGTCGAGCAGGATGACATCAGGCGCCACGCGGCTAAGCGCCGCGTCGAACGTGAGCGGCGGTGAGGTGTAAGCCGGATCGGTCCACAAGATGGGTACGGCAAACGAACGGTAATCGTAGTCTTCCAGGCCCAACCAGTAGTTGTGCAGACCGAGAACTTGTGAGCCGGGGGGCAGCCAACGGCGCACCTGCTGGATGAAGGCGGGATAGGGCGTTGTCCCGGCCGCGGCGGTTTCGAGCGCGGCCAGCCGCGTGACACCTTCGAACACGGCGGCGAGCAGCAGCGCCGCCAGCAGCCACCGCATGGCCCGCAGGCCCGGCCGTGCCCTCGTCAGCCGATCCCACAAGGTTACGCCGCCCCAGGCGAGCGCCAGGCACCAGACCGGCGTGAAGAGCACCAGGTAGTTGGACAGCTTGAGGAAGATCAGCAGCGCCATCAGCGCGGGCAAGAGCACGGTGGGCAGCAGCAGCGCGCGCGCCGCGGCGTCATGCCGGGCGCGCCGCGTCAAAACCAAAACGACCATTGGCAGGCCAAGCAGGTGCACCCACGCGCCGACGCGCGCCAGGCGAGGGAGTAGATCATCTGGCAGCCAGAGCGCGTAGCGCAGCGGCTCCTGGCGCAGATTGGTGAGGTACCACTGCCAGTCGAACAGTTGAAATCGCTCGCCGTAAAAACTGGTCTGCCCACGCCAGGCAGGTAGATCGGTGAACACATACGGCAGGTAAAGCAGCCAGGGAATGAGGAAGCCGGCCAGCAGCCCCGCAGCGGCGACCCTGTGTGGTCGCCCCTGCCGACCGGGCAACGGCAGCCAGAAAGCCAGAATCACCAGCGCCGGCAGCCAAAACGCGCCGTAGAGATGGCCCAGGCTGGCGAGGGCGGTCAGCGCGCCGGCGAGCAGATAGCCGAAGACCGCGCGACGCCCCACGGCTGGCCGCTTGACTGCCGTGCGCCAGAAGACATACCAGGCGGCCAGGCCAAAAACCGGCACGGTCATGTCATAGCGGGCGATGCGCGCCGTATCCAGGAGCGGAATGCCGGTGACGCGAAAGGGGCCAGCGCCGTTGAGCCGCAGGAACAAGAGGAACAGGAGCGCCAGCAGATCCACACGGCGATTGCGAAAGAGGGCTTGCGCCATCGTCGCGGTCAGCGCCAGCGTCAGCAGGCCCAGAGCCACCGGCTCCAGGCGGGTTTGCAGCAGGCCGATGCCGGCCGTGCGGTAGATGGCGGCGAGCAGGAGCGGGTGCAGCGGCAGGTAGCCGTAGTAACGCCGATCCATGTCGTAAAGCCCGGCAAACAGGTCGCTGCCAAAAACGCCGGATGTGGCCAGCTTCCAGCCAGTGGAGGCCTGCCAGGGTTCATCCTCGTACACGGGCGGCACCACGGTCAGATGGCGTAGTGAAATCAGCCAGAAAGCGAGCAGGAGAACAACCAGGGCGGCTCGCCTGATCCCTGGGGAAGTGGCCGCGGTCATGCGGCCTCGTGGGGCCGGGAGCCCGATCTGCGCAGATGCAAGGATTGGTAGATGGCAAGGGCCTGGCGTCCCACCGCAGGAACGCTCAAGTGGGCCCCGAAGAACTCGCGCACGGCCGCGATCTGCGGCGCCAACGGCTGCTGCGCGCATGCGACCAGGGCTGCGGCAAAGGCGTGGGCATCGCCGGGCGGCCAGAGGGCGCCCAGCGCGCCGTTGGCGGTCAGCACACGGAATGAAGGAATGTCGGTCACGATGGGTACGGCGCCGCAGGCCAGGGCATCCAACAGTGCGTAGCCGGTGCTCTCATGATGACTGCCCTGCACGAAAAAGTCGGCGCTGTTGAAGTGCGCCTCGATGTCAGCGCGCGGTAGGGCGCCGAGGAGCTTGACCGCGCCGGCAAGGGCCGGGCGCTGAGCCAGGCAAGCCTGCACTTCTGGCAGCAGGTCGGCAAAACGAAAGGCCATGTAGAGGCGTGCGGCGGGCAGCTGCGCCAGCGCAAGCTCGAAACCGTGCAGGATGGTCAACGGATCTTTGTTGGCGTCCAGGTTGCCGGCCCAGAAGAGAATAGGGTCGCCTGCCATGCCGGTTATCGCGCGAGCTGCGGCCCGCGGCTGGGTGTGAAAATCGCTCGTGCCTTCCATAATCTGAAAAATGGGCTGGCCGGGTCGAATCATGCCGGCCGCCTGCCAGGGCTGCGCCAGGGCGAACGCCGTAAAGAGGAATCCATCACACGAGCGCAGCGCCAGGCGCTGAGCCGCGCCGCGGAGGCCCGTCCACGGCCGTTCGGCGTGGTGCTGAACGACCACGGCGCAGGCGCGCGGTAAGCGTTGGCGCAAGGCCCAGGTTTGCAGGGGAAACAACAGGCCATTGATATGGACAACATCCGGCCGCGCCTCTGTCACGGCGTCGTGCAAACGGCGCGGGGTCTGCCAGGCGCGCGGGTGAGGGCCGAGACCATCATTGACGAAGCGATAGGTCACGCCCTGGCGCTGCCGTTGCGCGTCCAGCGTGAATGCCTGTACCACCGTGACCTGCGCGCCCGCCCGCGCCAGTCCGTCCGCCCAACTGACCAGGCTGAAATAGCGATCGAGCAGCGCGTCCGGGTCTTTCAAGTCAGGCGCGCAGGCGTAGTTCACGATGGCGATGTGAGTCACAACCGCAGGCCAGGCACGTTTACGATTCCGAAGGTCGCTTCTCGGTCCGGTACAGGTTCTGCCATTCGATCAGCGTTTTCGCCGTCCTCAGGCCTTCCTGCAGCGCTCGCAGAACATCCACATCTTCAATTTTGTAAACTTCTGGCAAGACGCTCGCTGCCTGGAAGCCAAATTTCAACTCCAGACCCACAGCAATACCCGCCAACAACCCCTGGCGCAGGCCAATGGTTTCGCCCTGCTGAATGCCCTGCTGAATGCCTTCCTGTCTGCCAGTTTCGAAACCGCGTTTGATGGCAATACGTTCAATACTGGTAACATACGTCATATGCTGCGCCTCCTCAATTTCCGTCACCGCGCGCCAAATCTCATTCTCAACCGCTTGTGGCAAGACCAGGACCCAGTCAATGAAACGAAACAGGTTCAGCACGTCGTCGCGTTCATACCCTCGCTCGTATAAACGCCGAATCAACATGAGCTTCCAAAGCTTGCGTTGCCCCTCATCACGGCGAGTTTCCTGTGCTTTTAGATGCGCCATCACAACCGTCGCAAACGGGTTATCGAGAGCAGTCAATTCATCCCAACGTGCGCCGTAATCGTGCAATTTGACCGTGGGGAAGCGAAAACTGATCTCACAGCCCCACAAATTGTACCCGTAATGTCCGGGCCGCCATGCGGGCTGTGTATCGGCCAGAACAACCAGGCTCACTACTTTGTGCTGATAACGATCAAACAGGCGGTAGTGGTATACGAAGATGCGCTCATCAAATGCCTGTTCCACCTGGCCTTGAACTTCGACGTGGATGAGCACCCACGTTTCTTCACCGTTCAGCAACCAGACGCGAGCAAGCTTGTCGCCATAACGCCGCCCCAAGGAAGATTCACGGACTACTTTCTGCAGTTCCTTGTCCAGGAACTCATAACCGCGCGGCCAATCAATATCGGCATGGGCGGTCGGAAAGAAGAATTCCATAAACTGCTCGAAGTAAATCTCGAGGACTTCTTTCCATGGGCTGTCGTAATCGCTGCGTTCCTGGATCTCTTCCATGCGTATCTCGCTGTTGTTTGAGATAATGCGCGCGCCAGTATTTTACGTCAAACGGGGGCGCTGTCAATTGTCTCTGCGATTTGACCAAGCAAGATAGACTCAAAATCCCGATGTCTCTGGCCGCTGATAACGAATGCGCCTTTGCACGGCTTCCAGTTCGAAAGGCCAGCGGTAGACGCGCAGGTTGTAGCGCCAACCACTCAGGGCCTTGAGAATCGGACGCCAAAGCGGGCTGTGCAGACGACGGTCGGTGGTCGTTGGATAATACGCATTGAGCACCGTCTCGAAGTTACGCATCAACTCGCGTTCGCTGCGCTTGAACCACGGCGTATCCGCGCTGCGGCGCAGCTGCACACGCACCCATTTGGGATCGGCCCACTCGTCCAGGGTCTGTGGGAAGGCGAAACCCGACGCTTCGGCCGCCAACCACATCTCGCCGGCCAACGGCACGGGGTCGTAGCGATACATGATGATCTCCACGGCCGGGTTGATCTCTTTGACCTTGCGGATGAACTCGATGCCGCGCTCGATGTCCTTGTGCGGATCGGGCGGATTGCCCAGGATAAAGCTGAACTCGGGCACGATATCGTATTGGCGCGCGCGCGCGGCCAGCGCCAGCGTCTTGTCGGCCGTCAGGGTGCCGCCCTTGTTCATCTTCCTGAGCGTTTCATCGTCCGCGCTCTCGGCGCCCATGAAGACCATCTTCAGACCGCTGTCACGCATCAATTTCCAGGTGCGGTCGCTGTATTTGAGCATGGTATCAATACGCCCTTCGCCCCACCAGGCCAGCAGCAGGTCGCGGCGCAGCAGGTCTTCGGCATAGGCGGCCACCCGTTTCTCGCTGGTGAAGAAGTTGTTGTCATGAAACTCTAGCGCGTTGATATGCCAGTTGTCCACAAAATACTGTGTCAACTCGCCCAGGCGTTCGGCGCTCTCTGGCAGCCACTTGCCCTCCGCCAGGTTGACCACGGCGCAGAAGTTGCAGAAGAACGGGCAGCCAAAACTGCTGTGATGGCTCAACGTGCGCGTGCCCAGGTGCGTGCGGTTGACGTAGCGATCCACCGGCACCTTGTGGTAAGGATACCAGGGCAGGTCGTTCGGGTGGTGCGGCTGCCGCGGCAGGGTGTGAATCACCTGGCCGTCGCGCGCAAAGGCCAGCCCGGCCACGGTCGCCGGATCGCCGCCTTGCTCCAGCGTGTCGAGAAGCGCCGGCAGCGTATCCTCGCCCGCGCTGAGCACCACGTAGTCAATGGCCGGATCATTGGCGCAGGTATTTGGGTGGTTGGTAGGAAAATAGCCCCCCACGATGATGGTCAGATTCGGGCAGGCGGCCTTGATGCGCCTGATGTCTGGCGCCGCCCGCTGCAACTGCGGGCCGGGCATAATGGTCACGCCCAGGTAGCGCACGCCGTCACGGCGCACACGGTCAATGATTTCACCTGCGCGATCACGCTCCTGGTCCAAATTGCCGTCAATGATCTCATACGGATAGCGCCCTTCCAACAGCGTGCCCAATTGCAGCAGCGAATGAGGCAGGCGATGATAGCCCGGCTTGGCGACTTGCGGGTTGTAAAGCAGGATCAGCGGTGTATCAGTTGTCATGTCGTGTTCCCTCATGTTCTTTTCTAAGCGCACGGCGTTCGCGCCAGCCCCACAAGTAGGCCAGACCGTCTGTCCACGGCATGGCGCGCAGACTGCGAAAAACGGCCGGCCAGGTAGACGGTGCGGCCGCGTGCAGCCGTTGATACCTGGCCGCGCTCATGTCCCAAAAGGCCTCCGCCTCGCCAGGCAGGCCGTAGGCCGCAGCGGTGTAGCGCCGCATGCGCTGCGTACGCGCCGTGCTATACGCCTGCGAAGCGTGCGCGGCGATGGCGGCGGCCTGCTGTTGTGCCTGCACGCTGCTTGTGCTGCAAACCACGTTCGTCAGGCTCGCTCCCAGCGGCACTTGCAAAGCCATCGCACGCACACGCGGCGCGCCAGGCCACTGTGCCAGCGCCGCGGCCAGTGCATGCGCCACCTTCCAATGCTCTGGGTGAAAATCCACTCGCGACGGCGCATAAATCACGTCTGGCTGCACCCCTTCCAGGGCTGCCAGCAGGCGCGACGCCAAGGTTTCGATCTCCCATGCCCACTCCGGCAATCCCAGCCATTGCCAGTCGCTGACGCCCAAGACCGCCGCGCAGGCCGCGGCTTCTGCCTGGCGTCGTGCGGCCATCGCATCCGGCGCTAATCCCAGCGCGCGCGAGCCGCGGCCGTCAGTGACATATAGAAGCGTGACCGCATCGCCGGCTGTCAGGTGACGCAGCAAAGCGCCTCCGCAGCCGCACGCCTCATCATCAGGATGGGGCGCAATCACCAACACGCGCTGCCCGCCGGGCGTTGACCAGGGTTTCACGGGATCTCCAGTCGTTCGGATCGCGTGCCTGACCACGCCGGCCAGCCAGAATCCGAGCCGCCACCCCGTTTCGACAAATGCCGCCAGCCGGCGCTTGAGCCAACGCAAGGCTTGATGAAGCATCAGATCACGTCGAAATCGCTGCCGGTCAGATACCACTGCGCAGGGTCGCGCAGGGCGTCCAGGTCGAGCGGCTGCGCCAACGGCCGCGCTTTGACGGTAAACGCGCCCAAGGCTGGCCGGAAACCGACCTGCGTCAGGCTGTGATGGAGCGGAGTCGCTGGCACAGCCAGGGTGGCAACCTTCTCCGCGCCCAGGTCATACAGCAGATGCAGCGCGTGCGCCAGCAGCGCCTGCCGGGCCGGCTCGTCTGCCGCCGCGGTGAACAGGTCAGCCAGAAAGCCGGTCGTGCGTCCCGCCTCGCTGTGCAGCCGGTAGGCCGCATAGCCCACCGGCTCCTCGCCGCGATAGGCCAACAGCAGATGATAGCGCCAGCGGCGCTCATCGGCCGGCGCGGACAAGAAGCGCCAGTTCACCCAGCGCCGATCACGCTGCACGCAGTATCCCTGGCGGGGATGCGCGGTCTGCCACAGAAGATCAAAGCGCGCATCGGCCTCTGTCACGGGCTGCACCACGATGCCGTGCGCGCTCGGCACGCGCCAGCGGCGCTGCCACACGCGGCTGACGATAGCCGCACGCGCCAGGAACGGCAGGTGCAGGCGGCGGGCCGCTAAGGCTTCTGGGCGCAGGGGATAGATCAGCCACGCCAGGGGCAGCAGCGGCTGCCAGCCCAGGTAATCAGCGCGCGATCCCCAGCGCTCGTTGGGCAGCCCAATCGTGAACGGCAGCCCGGCCTGGCTCCAGGTTGCGTACACCTGCGGCGCGTACGCGGTGAGCAGCCCGCGCCGGCGTTGATCGGGCGCGGTCATCAGATCCGCGCCGGTCATCAGGATTGCGGGGGCGTCCGGCGTCTGATACGGCGTCGGGACGCTGGCGTAGTGGAAGATCGGCCTGTCCTGCTCCCACGCCACCCAGACATTGGGCGTCGGTGACGGCAGGCCGCCCAGTTTCCAACGGTAGAGCGGCTCGGACATCGTGTGGCCGTAGGCCGCGGCAAACAGGGCCACCAACGCCGCTTCATCGCCGGGCTGCGCCGGGCGCAAGGCCGGCAAGTCATCGGCGCCGGACGCCGGTGTGCGCATCGGCGCCATAGTTGAGGTCACGCTCACCCAATCACCTCGCGGTAAATCGCCTCGAACGCCGCGGCTGTCCAGTCGGCGTCGAAAGTCTGCGCCCAGGTCTGCGCGGCGCGGCCGCGCCGCGCACGCTGATCAGGATCGCGCAGCAGCGTCAAGATGCCTGCCGCCAAGCCAGCCGCGTCTCCAACCGGCGCGGCCCACGCGGCCTGCGGCGCCAACTCGGCCACCAATCCCACGGCTGTGCCGACGGTCGGCGCGCCCGCGGCCGCGGCTTCGCACACGGCCACACCCTGGCTCTCGTGCCGCGACGATTGCACGTACAAATGCGCCTGGCGAAAGTAGGGCGCCAGCACATCCGCCGGCTGCACGCCGTGAAACGTGACATGGGCAGCCAGATCAAGATCGCGCGCGAACGACGACATTGCGCCGCCCAGGGTGTCTTCGCCAAACCAGTCGAGATGCACAGACTTCTCGTGATCCGCCACCAGGCGCAGCGCGTGCAGCAGCGTGGACTGGTCTTTGACGCGGTTGATGCTGGCCGCATGCAGCAGCCGCCAGGGCGGGCCTGGCTGCCGCTCAGCCTCCGCCCGATCGCCGCGATAAAAGGCTGCATCAACGCCCAGCGGAATCCAGCGCGCGTCAGGTCGGGTTGGCAGTACGGGCGTCAAGACATAGCGGCTGCCGCCCGTAATCACCTGCGCGCCGTGCAACGCCAGCCTGACCTGCTGGCGATGCCGCCAGGAGGCCGCGCCGCCATAGCCGATCTCCGGCAGCCAGACCAACTCGCCGCCGCCGATGCTGGCAACCACCGGCAGGCGTCGCCAACGACCAACGCCCAGGGCCAGCGTACTCGCGGCGCCCAGCCAAAACGCATGCAGGACATCGGCGCCGCCGTAGGCGTCGAGGGCAGCCAGGGTTTGGCGCAGACGCTGCCAATAGCCAAATCCCGGCAGACGGGACTGCCCGCGCCCCAGGTTGACGACCTGCGCGCCCAGCAAGGCATAGGTAGAAGGCGCCGGCTCCTGCTCCAGGGCAACGACGAAGACCGAATGGCGGCGGGCCAGCCGCTCGATCAACGCCAGCAGCGCAGGAATCACGCGCTCGCGGCCGCTGCGATCCACGCCGCCGGGCACGATCAGGGCAATCCTCATAGCGCCTGGTTGGGCCGGGCTGGGGTGAGCCGGTAGGCTGTGAGGATTTCGTTGACCAGATCCTGCTGCCTGAACACCTCGCACTGAAAACCGGCTTTGTGCAGACCCGCCAACAGCGCCTGGCCGTCGCCATCTGATGACAGGATCAACAGCGCCTGGCCCGCCGGCTTGAGCTGCGCGGCCAGGCCGGCCGTGAAACGCTCGAACACGTCCTCGCCGCGCCAGGCGTGATCGAGCGGTCGTTGCGGCCGGCCGCGATAGAACGGCGGGTTGAAGACAATCAGATCGAACTGCTTATCCGCCACCGGCGCGAACAGATCCCCCTGACGCACTTCGATCAGATCCTCCAGGTGATTCAGCAGGGCGTTGATCCGCGTGCAGCGCGCCGCTTCCGGGTTGATGTCTACCGCGACCACACGCGCGCCGCGGTGTGCGGCAAAGACTGCGCCCACGCCCGAACCCGCGCCCAGATCGAGGACATCCGCGCCTGGGCGCAGCGGCAGGGCAACTACGGTGCGGGCCAGGAAGACTCCCGTGCGCAGCAGCACCGGGTTGAAGACCTCCGGCAGCACCACGAGCGGCACACCGTCAATCTGTTCCAACACCAAACGATTGTGGCGCCGGCTCAGTACGCGGTAGCGCAGGGTCAACCACGCGCGCGCCACCCTGGCCGCCAGGAGACGGCTGGTTTTTGCCAACCTCACGACAACCTCTCCGGCGGCCACAGCCAGCGGCTGAGAACCTGCTCCAGCGGCAGGGCATACACATCGCGCTGGCAGCGCCACTGCGCCAGTTTCTGGAATGGGCGCTTCCACGGCGTGGGATGATCCCAGGCCAGCTGCGCGTAGAATTTGAATCGCTCCACCTGCTGGTAGCGCTGCGGGGTAACCCACGGCCCGGCCGAGCCAATGAAATCGAAATTGGCCCATTCGTCCAACGTGCGGGGCAGTTGGTAGCCGTTGCGCACCGCTTCCTCCGTGATGGGTGAACCAGGGTAGGGCTTGAAGAAGAAAACCGGCGTCTCGAAGTCAGGGCTGAGGCGGCGCAGCCGTTTGATGACATCGAGCGATGCCTGGACGCTCTCATCCGTTTCGTTGGGAAAACCGACGATAAACGGAAAAATCACGCGAATGCCGTGGCGCAGGCATTTCTCAGCGCTGATGAACACCTGTTCCAGTTGGATATCCTTGCGAATCCAATCCATCATAGCCTGCGAACCCGACTCCACGCCGATGATGACGCGGCGGAGGCCCGACTGCTTGCAGCGCGCCAGCACGGCATCCGGCAGGCGGTCGCCTTGATCCGCGCGCATCGTGCCAGCCCACGTGATAGGCAGCCGCCTGCGGATGAACTCTTCAACAATGGCTTCGACGCGCTCGGTGCGTGTGAAGAACGTTTCGTCCTGCAGCGACAGGTCGTCGAAACGATAGCGCTGCCAGAGCGCATCCACTTCCTCGGCCACCCGCAGCGGCTCGAATCCGACCCACTTGCGCTTGTAGACAAATGGGTCGGCGCAGAACGCGCAGCGAAAATTGCAGCCCTGCGAGGAAATGTAGTCGAGTTGGCGCTTACCCTTGAGCTGGTAGTAGCGCTCGACCGGCAGCAGAGCGTAATTGTGCGTCCGAAAGGTGTTGATGTTGCGCAGGGGGCGCGGCGGGTTAACGCAGATTTCGCCTGCAGCCGTGCGATAGGTGCAGCCCAGACAACCATCCAGGCTCTCACGCCGGGCCAGGCGCAAGACGATCTCGCCCAACGTCTCCTCGCCCTGCGCCTGCACGGTGATGTCCACCGATGCTTCTGCCAGGCACTCGGCAGCGAATAGCGATGGATGCCAACCGCCCCAAATCACCGGCAGGTCGGCGCGGCGCGCTTTGGCTGCCCGCGAGATGCGAATCGCGTCACGGATGGGCGCGCCGGTGAGCACGCTGATGCCCAGGCAAAGCGCATCATCCACGTGGGCAAGCACCGCGGCGACCGGGTCGGCTTCCAGGCGGCCATCAATGATCACCACCTCATAGTGCACCGGATCCAGATCAGAGCCAACAGCCAGCAGGCCGAGGGGCATGGTGAAAAAGACGGCTTGTGGATTGTAGAGAACGATTTTGTGGCGGTGTGACAGGCTCATGATTCACGCAAAGAGAGTGTGCAAACGCACTTGCGGCAGATGGCGTCGCGCTCCATGTCCAGCCCTGCGCGCCAGGCCAACGTCGTCGGGGAATTGAGCAGGCTGGTCAGGCTGGGCGCCTGGTAGATGTTGCCCAGGGGCGGCTGGAAGAAGCAGGGACGCACCGCGCCGTCTGCTTCGATGACGGCGGAGACCCAGGGCGCGTTGCACGATACCCGCGGAAAATCAGCCTGGCCGAGCAGGGCGGTGTAGTAGTGCAGAATACGCCGGCGCAGCTTTGCCTGTGATTCCGCAATATAACCGGAGGCAAAATCGGCCGCAAATTCTGTTTCCAGCGCGTCCAGCTCCTGGGCCAGCAACGGCAAATCCTCAGCCGCCAGCGCAACCTGCACGACGCGCGCATCATCCCAGCCCAACGGCCGGTTGAAGGCGTCGGTGCTGACATCAGCAGCCAGGAAACTGATGCGGTCCAGGCCCAGCTCGTGCGCTGCGGCCACCACCGCGCGCATCTGACGATAGTTGGCGCGCTGCACGGTGCAGCGGCCAGTGACCGTCACACGGGCATCGGCCGCCTTGACGGCCGCCACCCCTGCGGCCAGTTTTTCATAGGCGCGGGGAATGTTGCGAATCTCATTGTGAACGGCGGCCGGCCCATCCAAACTCACAACCACATCGTCACAGTAGGCAACCACCTGCGCCGCATGGCGCGCCAGCAGCAGGCCGGTCGTCAGCAGCGTGATGCCAATGCCGGCGCGCTGCAGATGGGCGCACAAGTCCCACAAGTGCGAGTGCATCAGTGCTTCGCCGCCGCTCAGCACCACCCGGCGTACACCCAACTGCTGCCACTCGTCCAGCCAGCGCGCCACATCGGCTGCGGCCAGCTCATCGCGCGTGGTCGCGCGCCAGATGTCACACATCAAGCAGCGGCAGTTGCAGTGGCTGTGCGGAAACAAAATCAGAATCGGCAGCCGCGTGATCGGATCCACGCGCGGCAGCGGCGCTAGATTCGCTTGGCCTGAAGTAGGCGTCGGTTTAGGCTGTAGAGTCGTCATATCACTCGTCTATTACCCAACAGAGGTTTTCATCGAGCTTGAATCTCATGCGGCAGCCTCAAGAGGTATCGCCACGTATCGCTCGCGTGACATCTCAGCTCCATAGGCAATGGCAGCATAAATATCCTGTACACTAAGCTGTGGATACTCAGTTAAGAGGTCTTCAATCGTCGCCCCATTCGCCAGGAAATCGAGAATAAGTGAAACCCAGATGCGCGTACCACGAATGCAAGGCTTGCCAAAACAAACGCTGGGATCAACTGAAATTCGGGTCATTAGTGAGTTCATACTTTTGCTCTCATAAACTCGATCAAATAATGATCCGCCAACCAGGGCAGGGGCCAGGCGGTCTCCAGGCGACGCTCAACGCGGTTCAGCCAGGCTAATACGCGGGGATGGCGGGCCGCCCAGGGTTCGACATACGACGGCGGCAGCAGTGCGCCAATCGCGCGGACGCGCTGCAGGGTAAAAGCGGGTGCGAACGCACGACGTACGGCCCCGATAGACGGGTAGCGAATCGTCAGTCCGCGCCAGACGACGCCATCACGACGCAAACGCCTGAACGCTTTTTTCGGCTGTCCCCGGCGCAGGTACCAGACCCATTCCCAGGGCGCCAACGGCCCCATGAGGCACATCAGCGCCCGCCCGCCTGGTTTGAGCAGCCTCGCCAGCGCCTGCGCCGCGCCGGCCAGGTCGGTCACGCAGTTCAGCCCGCCGAAGTTCGACAAGACGCCGTCGAAAGGGGAGAGGGATATCAGAGATCGGGGATCGGAGATCGGGTCGCGCGGCAACGGCGCATCGCCGTCTTGTGGTCTCTGGTCTCTGGTCTCCAATCTCAGCCATCTTCCCCATGCGGCCAGGTCTTCGATGTCCAACCTCTGCACCTTCACCAGGTCGCTCACGCCCGCTTGCGCCACTTTGCGGACGGTCACGTCCAGCATCGCCTGGGATATGTCTGTCGCCAGCACATGGACGCCGCGCTGCGCCAGGTGGACCGCATCCGCGCCGGTGCCGCAGTTCAGTTCCAGCACGTGATCGCCTGGCCGGAAATTGGCATCTAACCGCCGCCAGACCGCCGCGCGCATCAGGCGGCCAATCGCACTCTGGGTGAACGCGGCATCGTAATCGCCAGCCAGGTCATCGAATGCTGAATTCTGAATTCTGAATTCTGAATTCGACGCCACATCATCCAAGATCGCCGTTTGGTCTTCAGCGTTCAGCGTTGTCCCCTTTGCGTTTTGCACTTGGTACTGTGCACTGCCGACTCATCATTCATCATTCAGCGTTTTTCGCTTTAGTCAGCCTTCTTGTTCATCCGCCACGGCCAGCAGGCTGCGGCGCGCATCCTGCGCCAGGGTCTGCAGGCGCAAGGCTTCGCCGGCATCCTGGCCGTTCAAACGATGAGCCGCAACCTCGTTGCGCAGCCACTGATCGGCAAAGCGGTAATACTGACGCGTGTGCCGCCCGCGCACCACGTAATCGCGGTCGGTGGCCTCCACCCAATCCCGATCAAGGTGCAGCGTGTCTTTGATGGTTTCATAGTACGGCGTGTTTTTGATCGGGTAAGCCACCGTGGTGAAGAAGATGTTGGGGTTGGCTTTCTTCACATGCTCAATCGTGGCTTCGATGTCCTCGATCTGCTCGCCGTCATAGCCCCACATCAAGAACATGCCCACCTCGATGCCATGCCGCTGCGCCGCGTGCGTGGCCCACTGCACCTGCTCCACCGTCACTCCGCGCTGCATCGCGTCCAGGATGCGCTGGCTGCCGCTCTCAGAGCCGATCCAAATGCGATAGCAGCCCATGTCAGCCAGCGTTGCCAGCACATCATCCTTCATCAGGCGATCGGCGCGAGAAATGGTTTCAAACGGCAGGCGCAGTCCGCGGCGCTTCAGCTCCGCAGCGTACTCATATAGCCAACGGTGATTGATCGTAAACACATCGTCGGCGTACCAGACCTGGTCGGGTTGATAGGCATCTACGATGTGCTGCACCTCGGCCGCGCAGTCGAGGTAACTGCGGCGGCGGTGCGAATAGCCAAAGACCGCATGTGAACACCATTTGCACTTGTACGGGCAGCCGCGCGCGGTGATCAGATTGACGCTGCCCATGCCGTGGTGCGTGCGCCAGACATCCACATACTGAGGAAGATTGATCTGCTCGCGATCGGGCCAGGGCAGGCTGTCAATGTCGGCAATCTGTTCGCGCTCTGCGTTGCGAATGATGGCGCCCTCCTCGTCCCGAAACACGACGCCGGGAATCCCATGCAATCGGTGCAGCCCACGCTGCGCCAGGGTCGGCAGCAGCTCGGCCAACGTCGCCTCGCCTTCGCCAATCACCACTACATCCGCGCCATGGGCGATATACTCGCGCGTATAGTTGGCCGCTTCCGGCCCGCCGCAGATGACCGTCCACCCGTGACGCTTGGCCTCGCCGATGATCCAGACCACGTTGCCGCGCGTAATCAAGTTGGTGTAGATGCCCAGCACGCCGCCAGGAGTCTGCGCCAGGCGCGCCGCCAGGTCTGCTTTGCTGCTGAAGGTGGTGTCAAAAATCTCGACAGCAAAGCCGGCCCGGCGGAGGTAAGCCGAGTTGTACAGAAGCCCCAGGGTGGGGTAGGGCTTCATAATTTGGCGCTCTTTTTCGTCTTCCCACAGGAAGTAGCCGTGAGTCAGTAGTAGGTCAGCCATCTTGATGGTGTACGCAGCTCCTTTGATGTATTACCCGCCTAACCTCCGGGCCTATTCCGCAACTCCGCCCGACCGTAGAACGGATCGGGCTACGGGGTGCAAGGCCCTCCAGCCCATCGGGGCTTCCACCTCGTAACCGGGCGGCTTCTAGCCTCCGGCAGCCTTAGACCCGCCAGCGGGTTCAATTCCAATCGCGGCTGGTGTCAGGGGCGGCCGGCGCGCCGTACGGTTTGACGATCATCGTCGGCCTTTCGCTGCGGTGCAGCACTTCCAGGCGTCCCAGTTCCATCCATTCATGGCTCAGGTGGTCAAGCACTGATAACAGATCGGCATCAGGAACAACGCCAGGGCCATGACCGTTCGTGTTTTGGCGCGCCAGGCGCTGGCGCACCTCCAGATCGCGGTGCAGCACCCGGTGCAGCTTACGATAGAATGGCGACTGATAGGAGCCTTGAAACATCATTGCCAGGTCGTTGCTGTCCACCCAATTGGTCTTCTCTCCCAACTGCTCCTTGACCATCTCATGAAACTTGGTGCCAGGCAGGGGGTAGCTGACGCTGACGCCGATGTTATCGGGCAGCGTTTCGCGCACCAATTGCACTGTCGCCATAATGTCGTCGAAGGTTTCGCCTGGGTAGCCGAACTGGATGAAGAAGCAAGCCTTGATGCCGGCCTGCTTCAGGCGCGCGCGCGCGAGCTTGATTTGGGCGACTTGCGTGCCCTTATCCATCGCATCGAGCACCTTCTGGCTGCCGCTCTCGGCCCCCATCCACACCTCCACGCAGCCGGCCTGCTTCAGCCCGGCGACGGCATCGTCGGTCATCAGGTCGACGCGCGATTGAATCATGAAGGGAATGGCGGCGTCGCGGGCCGCCACCTCACGCCCCAACTCGGCCACCCAGGCTGGCCGCAGGCCGAAGATGTCGTCCGCAAACCAGAGGTGGTCTGGGCGCAGGTGCTGTTTGATCCAGGCCATCTCGGACGCCACGTTGGCCGGCGAGCGCATGGCGTAACGCTGGCCCCAAATGGGCTTCGCGCACCAGTTGCAGTGAAAAGGGCAGCCGCGGGTGCTGACCATGTTGAGACTGAAAAAACCGTGCGCCTGTGTCCAGGCCGCCCGGTAACGCTCGACGTCGAGCAAATCCCAGGCTGGAAACGGAAACTGGTCGGGCACGCGCTCAGGGTCGCGTTTGGCCGTGCGCAGCAATCCCCCTGGCGCATGCGCGTCGGGCAGAACCAGGCCCGCGATTTGATCCAGCGGCGCCGGTCGCCGGCCACTCAGCGCATCGAGCAGTTCGCGCAACGTGTGGTCTGGCTCGCCAACCATGACGACCTGCGTGCCATGACGCAGATAGATCTCCGGGTGATCGGTGACGTCGGACCCGGAAGCGATGACGGTGGCGCCGCGCGCATGCGCGGTTTGGCTCATGTGGCAAGCCGCCTCGCGCATGCGCGTGAGGCACATCTTGCTGAGAAAGTTGAAGTTGTCTTCATACAAAACCACGAAACGCGGCTGGTGCGCGGCGAAGACAGCCTCGAATTCGTGCTCACCCTCGGCCAGCATGGCGTCAAACAGCGCCACGGAATAGCCCACGCTGCGTAGATAACTGGCCGCGTACAAGGTCGCCAACGGCGGGTAAGGTCGCATTTTCTCAACCTGCTTTGCGTCGTATTTGAGAAAATAGGAATGGGCTAATAAGACATCAAGCATGTCGCTTCTCTCCGCCTCAAACGGGTATTGGCCAGGGCCGTTGCGCAATCACCAGTGGACTTCTTGCATCCAAAAGCAAGAAGAATCATACAAAGTCCGCAAAGGCATTTCTTCATTGGCGGTGCTGCACCTTTGCGTGAGCAATTTGGCGCCAGATTATCGGGGTTAGGGAGTCAGCATAGGGAATCGGCAAAGTGAGTCGGCAAATGAAGCCAGACAAAGGAGCGCCTATGATAGGAGTTTTGTTGATCGTTGTCAAGTTGGCAATAAAGTCAATGAGTATCAGAAAAATTCAGCCAAGCGGCTTCACGGCGCCAAGCGGGCGTCGCAAACTGGATCAGGAGAGGGATACCTGAGAACAAAGTTGCCAACCCGTGGCGAGTTGGCAACTTTGATTTTACTTCTGCTTGCGTGGGGTGGGGTCGCCGATGATCCCGGCATGGATGAAGTGATCCATGGGGATAAGGAAGAGCAGGCCGATGAAGAAGGTAGTGCCGATCAGGAATCCGGCGCCGAAACGCTCGGCCGGAATTCCCAGCACGGCAATGATCAGGTAGGCAGCTATCAGGCCGGCAACCATCGAAGCCGCCCACACAGCAACTTTTTTGCTCATAAATCCTTTTGTCCTCCTTGAATCGCGTCGGGTTGGCCGCCCGACACGCAATGATGGGGGAAAATCGGTGTTGGCTCAGGGTGCAATGCCTGGCTCATGCCAGGCGGCGTGCAGCAGTGCCGGCAACACCTGACCGGCTGGCCCTGGCAAGACATAAGTGGCATGTTCTGTCAAAGCCGTTGCAGAGGGGTTCACTTCGACCGTGATTGCTCCGTGCTCCAGGGCCTCGTAAGGCAGGGAGGCTGCGGGCTGCACCACGGCCGATGTGCCAACGCTCAGAAAAACATCACAATCGCGCGCGGCATCCAGCGCCGCCTGCAGCGCCCGTTGGGGCAGGCTCTCGCCAAACCAAACGACATCTGGCCGCAGCAGGGCCTGGCACTGTGGGCAGCGTGGGGGCACATCCTCCGTCTCCGCCCACGAGGTCACAACCTGGTGATCACGCGAACAAACGACGCGCTGTAGATTGCCGTGCAGCTCAATCACATCGGTGCTGCCGGCGCGTTGGTGCAGGCCGTCCACGTTCTGCGTGATGAGCGTCAGCCGCGGCACCAGCATCTCCAGCGCGGCCAGCGCACGATGCGCCGCGTTCGGCTCGGCCGCGGCCACCAGGCGGCGGCGCCAGTCGTACCACTGCCACACAACTGCGGGTTGGCGCCGAAAAGCCTCCGGCGTCGCCAGATCTTCGGGGTTGTATTGGCTCCAAAGGCCGGTCTGCGCTTCGCGAAAGGTGGGCACGCCGCTTTCAGCCGAAACGCCAGCGCCGGTCAACACCGCCACATGTTGGGCGGTGCGCAGCGCGTGGATCAACCCCAGGGGAATAGCCAGTGAGATTGTGTGCATCGTGTGGTCCAACTGTCGGGCAAGCAACGCCTGAGCCGCTAAACTTCGAGAACCATCCCAGCCTGTCTTGGCTGGCGCATGTGTTGACTATTTTACTCTGAGACGGTTTATTGAGCAACCCGCGGCCCTGTGGTAAAATTGGCCCCGGAACAAATCGCTTTGAATTAACCTGCTGCGGATGGGGCGCGCCTGCGCACCCGTCCGTGAGCCAATCACTGGTGCAACCATGGCTGAGAACATTCTTGTCTGCGTCGCCTGGCCCTACGTCAACGGGCTGCAACATATCGGGCACATTGCCGGCGCCTACCTGCCGCCGGACATCTTCGCGCGCTATCATCGCCTGCGGGGCAACAACGTCCTCATGGTCTCTGGCTCCGACACGCATGGGACGCCTATTACCGTGCGCGCAGACCAGGAGAAGGTAACGCCGACGGAGATCGTCGAACGCTTCCATCCCCTGATGATCCAAAGCTATCTCAAGCTCGGATTGACGTTCGACCTGTTTACCCACACCGACACAGCCAATCATTGGGCCGTGACCCAGGACATGTTCCTGACTCATCTGCACAAAGGGTACATTTACCGGGACACGCAGAAGCAGATTTACAGCCTGACCGACCAGCGCTGGCTGCCGGATCGTTATGTGGAAGGCACCTGTCCGGTGTGCGGGTACACGGAGGCGCGCGGCGATCAGTGCGACAACTGCGGCAGCACCTATGACGCAACGGAGCTGCAGAATCCGCGCAGCAAGATCAGCGGCAGCACCGACCTAGAGGCGCGCGATACCGAGCACTTCTTCCTGGACCTGGCGCAGCTCAACCCCGCGCTGGAGGCCTGGATCAACGATGGGCGTAAGGCCCACTGGCGCGCGAGCGTCTTCAACTTCAGCAAGGCGCAGATCGAGAGCCATGAGCTGCGCGGCCGGCCGATCACGCGCGATATTGATTGGGGCGTGACGATTCCGGCGCCAGGGTTCGACGACAAGCGCATTTACGTCTGGTACGATGCGGTGATCGGCTATCTGTCTGCGACGAAGGAATGGGCGCAGATCAGCGGGCAGCCCGAAGCCTGGCGCGCTTGGTGGGACGCGGACGCGGATGTGCGCATCTACAATTTCATCGGCAAGGACAACATCCCCTTTCACACGATCATCTGGCCGGCCATGCTGCTGGGCTACGGTGGTTTGGGGACGCCGTACGATGTGCCGGCGAACGAGTACCTGACAATGTCGGGCAGCAAGTTCAGCAAGAGCCGCGGGCGCGTCATCGCCATTCTCGATGTGCTGGAGCGTTATGATCCTGATCCGTGGCGCTATGTGCTGACCGCGATGGCGCCGGAGACCAATGACAGTGATTTTACCTGGGAAGAGTTCGTGGCCAAGGTCAACAACGAGCTGCTGGCCAACTGGGGCAACCTGGTCAACCGTATGCTCGGTTTTGCCTACAAGCGCTTCGAGCAGCGCGTGCCGGCGCCTGCGGCCCTGGATGCCAACGATGAAGCGCTGCTCGCCACGGTGCGCGGCGGCTTCGAGTCGGTGAGCCACCTGTACGCGGCATGTAAATTCAAAGCTGCGCTGGCCGAAACGCAGCGTCTGTCACAGGAGGTCAACCGCTATCTCAACGACAAAGAGCCGTGGAAAGCCATCAAGACCGATGCCCAGGGCGCGGCGACCAGCGTCTACGTGGCCTTGCAGGCGATTGACTGGCTGAAGACGCTCTACAGCCCCGTGCTGCCGCACACGTCGCAGTTGGTGCACGAGTACCTGGGCTATGACGGGCAGTTGTTTGGCCGCCAGGTCACCGAAACCATTACCGACGCTCGCGGCGCGCACCAGGTGCTGCGTTACGACGCCAGCGCCGCCAGCGGGCGCTGGGAACCAGGTAGCCTGCCGGTGGGGCAGCCCTTGCGCGAACCGGCGCCGCTGTACAAGAAGCTCGACGAGAGCGTGGTGGCAAGTGAAACTGGGATGTAAGCGGCCCACGCGCGCTGCGCACAGTCATAGGTCAGAACAAGCAATCCGCCGCGATCCGTGTTCATCTGCGGCCTATTCTCAGGTCAAGGCAAAACTGGCGCCAGCAGGGTGACAACCAGGGCCACCGCGGCCAGGCCAAGCGCGGCGCCGATCAGCCAACTGTTCGCCTGCACCGCCTGCTCCCACGCGGCCAGGGAATCGGTGCGCAGAATAGTCGAGTGAAAGACGGGGTCGAACAGGGCGCGGCGCACTTCGGCTACCGAAGGTGGCCGGTCGTTGGGATGCATCGCCATGCAGCGCATGATCGCTTGTTCGGTGGTGGTAGACACGGCCGGGTTGAGACTGCGCACCGGCACCAGGCTGCCCGGCTTGAGGAATCGCTGCTTGGCATCCGCGGGCGGCTGACCGGTTAGCAGGTGGTAGAGGGTGGCGCCGATGGCGTAGATATCCGAACGCACGTCGGTGTAGCCCGTGTCGCCGCCGTACTGTTCCAACGGCGTGTACTGCACCGTGCCCCGTCCCTGCACGACCGTCACCGTGCGGCTGTCATCGGCCAGGAGCAGCTTGACCAGGCCAAAATCCACCAGCTTGATCGCGCCGCGCGGCGTCAGCTTGATGTTGGACGGTTTGATGTCACGGTGCAAGACCGGCGGATCCTGGCTGTGCAGGTGCTCCAGGGCATCGAGCAATTGGCCCATCCAGCCAAGCACCTGCTCTTCGCTGAGAAAACGGTCCTGGCGGCGGGCTTCCTTGACCAGGTCGTGCAGGTCGCGACCAGGCACGAAATCCATCACCAGGTATTCGCGGCCGCGTGTGGTAAAATAGTCAGAGACTTTGGGTAGATTGGGATGATCGAGGCTGGCCAGGGTGCTGGCTTCGCGGTAGAACTGCTCGGAGGCTTGCTCAAAGAGGTCGTCGCCTTGATCTGGCACCACTTCCTTGACCGCGCACAAGCGGCCCTTCAAGCGCATGTCTTCGGCTTTGTACACCGCGCCCATGCCGCCTTGCCCGACCAATTCGATCACTTTGTAGCGGCTGTAGAGAATCGTACCGTTTGCGAGTGTTTTGCTCATAGATCGTCGTCGGGGTGACAGCCCGACTTTCACGTGTACTTGACTGCACGGAGTATACCATTGCTATGCCGAACCGTGAAAACGCGATGCTCATTCTCCAGCGCGGTAACCAGACCGGGCGCAGCTATCCGCTTGACCAACCGGAGCTGGTGATTGGCCGCAGCCCTGACTGTGACATCTTCCTGGATGATCGCCAGGTATCGCGGCGTCACGCGCGCGTCTTTCGCGAGGGTGATCGGTTCATGGTAGAGGATTTGGGCAGCAAGAACAGCACGCATCTTAACGGCCGCGACCTGGAAGGCGTCACCCCGTTGCAGGATGGCGATGAAATCCAGATTGCCCTGCGCTTCAAGCTGGCCTTTGTGGATGCGGAACAGACCGCGCCCCTCGTGTTCGACCAACCGCCCCTTGCACCGGTGCTGCACCTGGAACCGGATACGCGTCAGGTGTTGGTGGGCGAACGCTCGCTCAATCCCCCGCTGTCCCTGCCCCAATATCGGCTTTTGGAGCTGCTGCTGCAAGCGGCCGGCGGCGTCGTCAGCCGCGAGGAAGTGATTCATTATGTCTGGCCGGAAGATGCCGAAGAGGGCATCTCGGAACAAGCCATTGACGCGCTGGTGCGCCGCTTGCGCGAGCGCCTGGCTGAACTCGATCCAGGACACGCCTACGTGCTCACGGTGCGCGGACATGGCTTCCGCTTCCAAAACCGGGAAGCAGCCAGCGACCAACTGCGTCCGGCTAACGTCAAGCCATGACCACAGCGCCGCTCAGTCTCTACCTCCACATCCCCTTTTGCGCGCGCAAGTGCCCCTATTGCGATTTCAACACCTACGCCGGGCTGCAGGCGCTCTTCGAGCCGTTGAGCCTGGCCCTGGCCCGCGAGATCATGGCCGCCGGCGCCGCGCGTGCGCGCCCGCCCGTGCACACGATCTTCCTGGGCGGCGGTACGCCGACGGTGCTCAGCGCAGCGCAGCTGGCGCGCCTGCTCGACGCCTGCGCGCAGGCATTTTCGATTCTGCCGGGCGCTGAGATCACCAGCGAGGCCAATCCTGGCACGGTGGATCGGCCGCGCTTTGCCGACCTGGTCAGCCTGGGGGTCAATCGCCTGAGCATGGGTGTGCAGAGCTTCGACGCCGACGAGCTGGCTTTCCTGGGCCGCATCCATAGCGCAGACGATGCGGAAATCGCCTTCTCTAGCGCGCGCGCGGCCGGCTTCCGCAACATCAGCCTGGATTTCATCTTTGGCCTGCCGCAGCAGCAGCCGGCCACCTGGGAACGAACCTTGCAGCGCGCGCTGGCGTTGGCGCCAGAGCATCTATCCCTCTACAGCCTGATCGTGGAGGATGAGACGCCCCTGGCGGACTGGGTCCGCAGCGGACGGGTGCCCGCGCCCGATGAAGACCTGGCGGCCGACCTGTACGAGATGGCGCAGGCGCGCCTGGCGGCTGCGGGCTATCAGCAGTATGAGATTTCCAACTGGGCGCGACGCCATCCCACGGGCGACAACTTTCAGAGCCAGCACAATTTGACCTATTGGCGCAACCGCGATTACTTGGGCTTTGGGCCTGGCGCATTTTCGGGCGAGCAGGGCCGCCGCTGGTCTAACCTGCGCAGCCCGGCCGAGTACATTCGCCGCGTCAACGCCGGCCAGCCGGTGCTTGATTGGGAGGAACAAGCCACGCCCGCGCTCGCCAGGGGCGAGACCATGATGGTGGGGCTGCGTCTGCTGGACGAAGGGGTCAACCGCGCAGCATTTCGGACTCGTTTTGGCCTGGATGTCGCCGAGGCATATCCTGACATCGTGGCGGAGTTGAGGGCGCGGGGGTTGATCGAAGTCACACCAGACTGTGTGCGGCTGACCCCGGCCGCCGTCTTGATTGGCAACCAGGTCTTTGCCCGTTTCTTGCCAGGTTGACCCGGGCAAAAGGTCTGGTGCAGCGAGAAAGAGAACTCACACAAAGACACCAAGAAAAACGAGAAAACATCTTGGTGTTTTGGCGTCTTTGTGTGAGCCATTTGGTTTAGGAGACGACATGGATAATCAAATGTTGAAAGAGCGCCTGGCCGGCGCGTTTGTGGCCCTCATCACCCCCTTCACCGCCGCGGACGACGTGGATCATGTCGCCTTGGGCCGTAACGCGGCGTGGATGTTGGCCCGCGGCCTCGACGGCATCCTCCTGCTTGGCTCCACCGGCGAGCAGGTCCACCTGAGTGAGTTCGAGCGCGCGTTGGTGCTCGATGTGGGGCGGCAGCACATAGCGGCCGACCGGATCATGATCGCGGGGACTGGCCTCTCTGGCACGCGGCAAACTATCGAAGAGACGAAGCAGGCTGGCCGCGCTGGGGCCGATGTCGCCCTGGTGGTGACGCCCAGCTACTACCAGAAGGCCATGAACGCGGCCAACCTGGTCAATCACTACCGCGCGGTGGCCGACGCCAGCCCCATCCCGATCATGCTCTACAGCGTGCCGCCCATCATCAACGTGACCCTGCCCGCGGAGGCGGTGGCCGCCCTGGTTGAGCACCCAAATATCATTGGCATGAAGAACAGCGGCGGCGATCCGCAGGTAGCCGGCCTCTACCGGGAGGCCGCGGCCGACCACGACTTCATCATCCTCGGCGGTTCGGCGCACGCCGCGCCCGGCTTTTTGTTGACCGGTCTGGTGGATGGTGTGATTCTGGCGGCGGCGAATGTGCTGCCCGAAGCCGCGGCCACTCTGGTGCAAGCGGCCCGCGCCGGCGACATCGCCGCCGTGCGTCGCGCCGGCGAGCTGCTGCGCCGCGTCAGCGAAACCGTCGGCCGTCACGGCATCGCCGGCTGGAAGGCCGGCCTGGCCGCACGCGGTCAAGTGGGCGGGCCCGCGCGTTTGCCGCTGCGCAATCTCAACGACAGCGAGCGCCAGCAGGTTGCGACCTGGACAAACGAGTTGGTCGGGGCGCTGTAGCGATGTAGGTCACATCTCCGGTGTGACGACTCCCGTCGTGCCACAACATCGTCCGGCCAGGAGGCCGGACCTACGCAGTTCCGCGTGGGTCATATCTCCAGTGTGACGACGCACGTCACGCCGGAGGCGTGACCTACCAGAAGAGGTCTTATGACTCAGATCAAGCAAGAACGTTCTCCCCGCGTCAATCCGCTGAGCGGCATGAGCCAGTTCCGCCGTTTGTTTGCGTTTGTGCAACCTTACCGTGCGCGCCTGGCGGTGATGTTGGTGGCCGTGGTTCTTGGCAGCATTCTGTCCCTGGCCGGACCGTATGCCCTACAATTCCTGATTGACGCGGTCTTCAGTCGCAACGATGCCGCGCTGCTCAATCGCATCACCCTGATCCTGATCGGCATCTTCGCCCTGCAGAGCGTCGTCTACTTCGTGCGCGGCTACCTGCTCGCCACGATCGGCGAACGGGTTCTGGCCGACATGCGCGTGACGCTGTTTGAGCATCTGCAGCGCCTGTCGCTCAGCTTCTTCAACGAACGTCGCACCGGTGAACTGGTCAGCCGTTTGACCAACGACGTCACCACGGTGCGCAGCGTCGTGACGGCAGACATCTCCACGGCGCTGTCACAGGCGCTGACCTTTGTGGGCGCGTTCATTCTGATTATCGTGACGAATTGGCGTCTGACGCTCTTCATGCTGGCCCTTATTCCGTTCGTGATGATCGTCGCCATCCTCTTCGGCCGGCGCCTGCGCAAGCTCTCCATGGCCGTGCAAGATCAACTGGCCGACGCGACCACGGTGTTGGAAGAGGCCATCGGCGGCGTGCGCGTGGTGCAATCGTTCACGCGCGAAGCCTACGAAGTCGGGCGCTTTCGGCACAGCATCCAGCAAACGCTGGTCCTGGCCTTCAAGCGCATCCGCCTGAGTTCGTTGTTCGGCCCCCTGGCGTCGTTCATGGGTTTTGCGGCGGTCGTCTCGGTTTTTTGGTTTGGCGGGCACGAGGTGCTGGCCGGCCGCTTAACCGCCGGGCAACTCCTGATGTTCCTCATCCTGACGCTGACCATTGCCGGCTCCATCGGCCAGTTCAGCGGCCTGTGGACCAGCCTGCAAGAGGCGCTGGGCGCCAGCAAGCGCCTGTTTGAGATCCTGGACGCGGAGCCGGAAATTGCCGACGCGCCGGGCGCGGCGCCGCTGCCCTCGGTCGTAGGGCGCATCACGTTCGACGGGGTCTCCTTTGCCTACAAGGATAATCCCAGCACGGCCATTCTCAACGATATCCAGCTGGATGTGCGCCCCGGCGAGGTGTTGGCGTTGGTTGGCCCGAGCGGCGCGGGCAAGACCACGCTGGTCAACCTGATTCCGCGCTTCTATGATCCCACGGACGGCCGCCTGTGCGTGGATGGGCAGGACATCCGCGGCGTGCAGGTCAAGAGCCTGCGCGATCAGATCGCCATTGTGCCGCAGGAGACGCTGCTGTTTGGCGGCGCTGTGCGTGAAAACATCCTCTACGGCCGCCTGGAAGCAAGCGAGGCCGAGATGATCGAAGCCGCCCGCGCCGCGAACGCGCACGACTTCATCACGCAGCTGCCCAACGGCTATGACACCGTGGTCGGCGAACGGGGCGTCAAGTTGAGCGGCGGACAGCGCCAGCGCATCGCCATTGCGCGTGCGATTCTCAAAGACCCGCGCATCCTCCTGCTGGATGAGGCGACCTCATCGCTGGACAGCGAGAGCGAGGGGCTGGTGCAGGAGGCGTTGGAACACTTGATGCGCGGCCGTACGAGCGTCGTCATTGCGCACCGACTCTCGACGATTCAGAACGCGGATCGGATTGCCGTCCTGGAAGAGGGACGCCTGGTGGAGCTTGGCACGCACGACGAATTGATGAAGCTGGATGGCTTGTACGCGCGCCTCTACCGCATGCAGTTCAAGCTCGACGAGTCGCCGGTTGCAGCGCTGCCCGCGGATGGTCATGAGGAGCCGGTCGTCGCGCCGCGGCGGCGCTCGTTCAATTTCCTCTCCGGCCTGGCCTGAAAATAGCCCGATGGCTCACACAAAGACACCAAGACACGAAGTTGCTCTTGACTCCTGGGCGGCTTTGTGTCTTTGTGTGAGATTTTCTTGCTCACAGAGCCTATTTCGATCCGCTTGCGCTCATGTCGGCCGCCGCGGCCACCGCGCCGCTGATGACGAGTTGGCGGGCGGCCTCGATCAGCGGATACATCACCATGTCGGCGGCGACGAAGGGCACGTGTTGGCGCAACAAGGCATAAACGGGCGCAGTGCCGCGGCCCAGGGCCGTGGTTGGCCCCAGCACGCGGCGGCGAAAGTCAATGCCTTGGGCCGCGGCCAACAATTCCATCGCCAGGATAGACTCCAGATTGCGCACGATGCGCCGCGCCTGGCGCCCGCCAATCGGCCCGTTGCTGACGTGATCTTCGACATTGGCCGAGGTCGGAATCGTGTCCGCGCTGGCCGGATGCACCAGGGCTTTGTTCTCGCTGCACAGGGCGGCCGCCGTGTACTGCACCAGCATGAAGCCGCTGTTCAGACCGCCGTCGAGGGTCAAGAAGGGGGGCAGCACATGCCCGTTGCTGTCCGCATCCAGCAGGCGGCTCAGGCGGCGCTCCGACATGTTGCCTAGTTCGGTTAGCGCCAGGCCCAGGTAATCAAACGCGATCGCCAGCGGCTCGCCGTGGAAATTGCCCCCAGAGATGACATCCACCGCGCCCGTCGCCTCATCCACGAAGATCAGCGGGTTATCCGTGGCGCTGTTCAACTCAATCTCCACCACCCAGCGCGCGTACTTGATGGCATCTTCGCACGCGCCATGCACCTGCGGAATGCAGCGCAGGGTGTAGGCATCCTGCGGATCAATCGGCGTGTGCCGGTGCGGCGGCACGAAATCCGCAGATGGAGCCGTAGTCGCGGCGGGTGCAGACGCGGGATGGTGATCGCGCGTGAACTCGGAACCGGCCAGCAGGCCGCGCAAGCGCGCAGCGCATTCCATCTGGCGGGGATGCGGCCGCGCGGCGTGAATACGCGCATCGAAGGCGCGAACCGTGCCATGCAGGGCTTCCAATGACAGGCAGCCAGCCATATCGGCCACGCGCGCCGCATTCTCAGCCTCGGCTACGGCCAGGCAGCCGAGCGCGGCCATCAGGCTGGTGCCATTGGTCAAGGCCAGGCCCTCCTTGGCTTGCAAGATCACCGGCGCCAGGCCTACCTGGGCCAGCGCGGCGGCGCCGGGCATGATGCGGCCCTGCACCTCCGCGTCGCCCAGGCCAATCAGCACCAGGCCAACGTGCGCCAGCGGCGCCAGGTCGCCGGACGCGCCGAGTGAGCCTTGGCGCGGCACCACCGGATGCACGCCGCGCTCCAACATGCGCAGCAGCAGGCCGATGACCTCCGAGCGGATGCCAGAATATCCCAGGGCCAACGTGTTGGCGCGGATGAGCATCATCGCGCGCACCACATCGGTCGCAAACGGCGCGCCCACGCCGACGGCGTGGCTCATCAGGATGTTGCGCTGCAGTTGGGTTGTCTGTTCCGGCGAAATCAAAATGCTTTTGAACGCGCCAAAGCCGGTGGTGATGCCGTAGACGATTTGCGCCTGCGCCACAATCGTCTCCACCGCGGCGTGCGCGCGTTGAATACGCTCCTGCGCCGCATCGCTCAGGCGCAGACGCAGCATTCCTGGCGCCGCGCGCGCCGCCTGCACCACGTGCGCAATCGTAAGCGATTGTCCGTCGAGCACTAGTTCGAACATGCCAGCAGTCATGGCAGGTGAGAGCCTCCTTAATGCCAGATTCAGCGCGCCTTTGACCACAAGGAACGCAAAGAACACAGAGAACATGAAGAATCTGTGCTTTTTGTGCTCTTTGCGATCTCTGTGGTCAAAAAAAACCGTTGAGAGTTACTTCATTTTACCACACCTGACCCCATGTGAACCGAACGGCCTGTTTTCAACTTGCAACTCAGGCAGCAAGTTGCCATGCGCCGCGTTTTCAGGTATCATGACGCCGCCCCCTACCTATCCCAACAACCCAGCAAGAGGGAAGTGTCTGCATGAAAATCCTAGTTGTTGGCACCGGCTTTGTTGGCCTTACCCATGCGGCCGTGTGTTCTGAATTTGGACATCTGGTTTATGCCTATGACATTGACCAGACACGCATCGCGGCCTATCAGAGCGGCGACCGACAGCGCATCGAGCGTTACGTCAACGAGCCAGAGCTGGCCGATGTAGTCACCGAGAATCTGAATCACCATCTGTTCTTTGTCTCAGAGGTCGAACCGATCCTCGAAGGCACCCAGGTCATCTTCTTGTGTCTGCCCACGCCGCCGCTGCGCAGCGGCGCCACCGACTTGAGCTACTATCTGAAAGCGGTCCATCAATTGGGCGAGCTGCTGGCCAACCGCCAGGATCAGCGCCGGGTGGTGCTGGTGAACAAGAGCACGGTGCCCGTGGGCACGGCGCGCAAGCTGCAGAAGGTGCTGCAGGAGCATCACGTGCCCAACTTCGGCGTTGCTTCCAATCCAGAGTTTCTACCCGAAGGCAATGCGGTCGAGCGCTCGCGCAAGCCCGATCGCGTGGTTGTCGGCGCAGATACCAGCGAAGATTTCACCATGCTGCGCCATGTCTACCCGCAGTTCGTCAACCATGTGCGCATTCGCTACATCGAAACTACCCCGGAGACAGCCGAGGCCATCAAGTATGTCGCCAATACGCTGCTCCTGACCTACGTCTCCTTCTGGAACGGGGTTGGCGCGCGGCTGGCGGAAACGTTCGACAACATTGACATGGCGCAGCTCAAGCTCGGCGTGACCGCGGACGAGCGCATCAGCAAATGGGGATCGTATGTCAGCAACGGCGCGGGCGGCAGTTGTTTTGGGAAGGACATCCAGTCGCTGACCTACCAGTTGAGCCGTCGCGGCCGGTCCACGGATCTGCTGCGGGCCGTCTACCAGATCAACGAATATCAAAAGAGCTACCTGGTTGATCGCGCCGTGCATGAAGCGCACTTCAGCTTCAACCACAAGACCGTGGCCTTGCTGGGGCTGGCATTCAAGAAGCACACCAATGACATTCGTGACTCCTCTGCACTCAAAGTAGTGGATGGCCTGCTGGCATTGGGCGTCAAGGCCATTCGCGCTTATGACCCGCTTGCCACCGAAGAAGCGCAGCACCACTTCGACCCGCGGCGCAACCACTTGTTCGAAAAGATCAGCTATCACAGCAGCGCGCACGTAGCCATGGAAGGCAGCGACGCCCTCTTCATCTCTACCGACTGGGAGGAGTTTCGCGGCATTTCTAACGACATCGAACATACGTGCCGCCCGCCCTACCTGATCATTGACGGCCGGCGCATGATTTCTGATTTTGCTGAATTGGTCGCCCGCGGTTATACCTACCTGGCGGTTGGCTCGCCGGTGCTGCGGCCCAATGCCCCTGCCTCCTTGCCCGAGGCTGAGAACGAAGACGGGGATGAAGAGTAGGGGACTGGCAATGCGGACACACATCCTGGCTGGATGAACAGAGAGGAAGATATATGCCAGGCAAATACTTCGACGATTTGACCGTGGGCACGCGCATCCAGCACAGCCTGGGGCGCACAGTGACAGAAATGGACAACGTGCTTTTCAGCGCCCTGACGATGAATCCCCAGCCGCTGCACCTGAATGAGGATTTTGCCAGCCGCACGTCGTTTGGGCAGCGGATTGTCAACGGCATCTTCACGATGGGCCTGGTGGTTGGCCTGACCGTGTCTGAATTGACCGAGGGCACCATTGTGGCGAACTTATCGTATGAGCGGGTGACACATCCGCGCCCCGTCTTTCATGGCGACACCATCTACGTGGAGACGGAAGTGTTGGAGATGCGCGATTCTGCCTCTAAGCCCGATCGCGGCCTGGTGCGGTTGCGTCATGTGGGCAAGAACCAAACCGGCGCCGTGGTGATTGAATTGGAACGGACGGTGCTTTTCCTGAAACGACCGGCCTGAAAAGGTCGCAGGCGGCCGAAGTTGCGGCAATGATGATCAACCCTGCGCAGGCTGACGCCGGGCGCAGGAGCCTAAGCAAATGACATGAAAGGTGAGGGAATATGAAAGTTGGAGTTCTAGGCGCCGGGCATATCGGCGGTACGCTGGGCAAGCGGTGGGCGCAGGCTGGTCATACGGTTCAGTTCGGCGTACGTGACGTGACAAAGCCCGAGGCGCAGGCGTTAGTCAGCGGATTGGGCGCGCAGGCATCGGTTGCGACGCTGGCGGAGGCCATTGCCTTCGGCGAGGTGGTGGTCTTCGCCATTCCTGGCGGCGCGATGGAGGCGACCATTCGCGCCCATGCCGCGGCCTTGAACGGCAAAATTGTGATTGATTCCGCCAACCGCATGGGCGCGCCGGCCATGAACAGCGCGGCCATCTTCGCATCCCAGGCGCCTGGCGCCACGGTGTTTCGAGCCTTCAACACCATGGGTTGGGAGAACTTTGTCAACCCTCGCTTTGGCGATCAACAGGCTGATCTATTCTACTGCGGCGCAGGGGGCGACGCGCAGGCGGCCGTTGAGCAGTTGATCGCAGACGCGGGGCTGCGCCCCATTCGCGTCGGCGACATCGCGCAGGCGTCGTTGGTGGACATGGTGACCGGCCTGTGGTTTGCCCTGGCCAACGGTCAGCGCATGGGGCGCCACCTGGCCTTCAAGGTGCTCACCGACTAAGGCAGGAGGCCGCATGACCCGCGTCCGACGTTCCCTCTTGTTCATGCCCGGCGACAGTCTGCGCAAAATCGAAAAAGCGACGCACTTGCCAACCGATAGCATCATCATGGACTTGGAAGATGGCGTGGCGTTCAGCCGCAAGGCGGAGGCGCGGGCCGCCGTGGTGGAAGCCATGCGCACGCTGGACTTTGGCGGCCGCGAGCGCCTCGTGCGCATCAACCCGATCGGCTCTGGGCTAGAGACGGCTGACCTGGAGGCAGTGGTGGCCGGCCAGCCTGACGGCCTGGTGATACCCAAAGTCGAGTCCGCGGCGCAGGTGCAGTGGATCAGCCAGGCCCTGGCGTCAGCCGAACAGGCGCATGCGTGGGCGGCGGGCGCGGTGCGTCTGCTTGTTATCGTCGAGACCGCGATGGGCGTTATGAACGTGCGTGAGATTGCGGCCGCGGATGACCGCGTCGATGGGCTGATGTTCGGGGCTGAAGACCTGGCCGGCGACATCGGCGCGACGCGCACGACGGAAGGCTGGGAAGTCTTCTATGCTCGCAGCGCCGTGGTGACGGCTGCTGCCGCCTATCGCCGGCAGGCCATTGACACTGTCTTCGTGGATTTGGCGGACGTGGAGGGCTTGCGCCGGGAATGTGAGCGCGCTATGCAGATGGGGTACACCGGCAAGATGGCGATTCACCCGCGCCAGGTCGAAGTGATCAACGCCGCGTTCACGCCGACGGCCGAGGCTGTCGCCCAGGCCCAACGCCTGATCGAGGCTTATGTCCAGCAGCAGGCCGCGGGCGCCGGCGCGTTTGCCTATGAAGGCAAAATGGTGGACATGCCGCTGATCCGCGCCGCAGAGCACGTCCTGGCGCGCGCGGCCGCGCAGCGGAGCCTTACCAGTTGACTTCTGGCGCACAAAGCAAGGATTTGCCTGCCACGAATTACACGAATTGTCCGAAGGCAGAAGGATCAATTCGTGTAATTCGTGTAATTCGTGGCCGAGATCGTCGTGTTCGGTATCGGCTTGTCCGGGTTAGGGAATCCGCAGCTTTTGTCCCGGGCGAATGAGGCGCGGGTTCTTGATCTGATCCTTGTTGGCCTCGAACAGCTCCGGCCAGCGGTTGCCGTTGCCGTAGAAATGCGCGGCGATCTTGAAGAGACTATCGCCGGCCACCACCACGTAGATGCGCTCGCTGCCGCCCAGGACGCCGCGGGTCCCGGGCTGCTGGGGTTCAGCGCCCAGCGCTTCGCGGGCTTGGGCAGCCGCGGCAGCCTTGGCCTTTTCGGCCTCAGTTTGCGCTCCAGCGGCTCGGGCTGCAGCTTCTGCTTCTAGCGCGGCCTTGGCCGCGGCGGCTGCGGCCTGCGCCTTCGCGGCCGCTTCAGCTTCGGCCTCACGCCGGCGAGCTTCCATGTCAGCGGCTGTCTGTGCCGCGGCGGCGCGCTCAGCCGCAGCCTTGTCGGCGGCCGCCTTTTCAGCAGCCGCACGCTCAGCAAATGCTTTCTCAACCGCAGCCTTGGCCGCAGCCGCGCGCTCCGCCGCGGCTTTATCGGCGGCCGCGCGCTCGGCGGCGGCCTTTTCGGCGGCGACCCTTGCGGCCGCGGCGCGCTCAGCCTCGTCGGCCGCGGCCTTGACGTCTTGCAGGGCCTTTTCTGCCACAGCCATCGCCTCGTCATCGAGCTTGGACTGCTGCACCATGCCCCACAACTGCGTCAGCATCAAGGGGCCAGCCAGAACGCCGCCCAAGCCGCCGCCATGCTGCCCAAAAACCCCAATGCCCGCGCTGACATCGGTGCCATCGCCCTTGGGCGCCAATTCCACATTGAGCGCGGTCTTGGTGCCCATCACCACCTTGAAGGTGTCGGCCTTGCTGATGCTGATATGCCAGCCTTTGTCGCTGCTCTGGGTCTGGACCTCAAAGCCCTTGGCCTGAAAATGATTGGCGACGGCCTGCGCAACAGGCGCCAAATCCGCCACATGGACGGGAACCGTTTTTTGTGATTGGAAAACTCCCATACTCTCTTTTTCTCCTGGTCTTTGACCAATTTTACTGTGCAACTCAGAGGCACAAGCCCTGACGCATGACCGCGGGCGAAGATTGGATGAGGTCGGCGTACGCGATGGTTTGAGGAAGAAGCTGACCTGCGGGGCATCCGGTGCGCCTCCGCAATCCTGAGCGCGCAAGGTATGATACGCCCGTAATCCACATTTGTCAAAGGCAAGACGACATCAATCGCTCAACGGTAGGCAGCCCCGCGTGTCTCGAGCTGCTGGACGACGGCCACGGCGCGTGCGATCCCATCTTCAGCTTGGATTTTTGCCCCCAGATTGGCTGCGCGCTGACGCATCGTTTGATCTGTCACAGCCCTCTGAATGGCTTGCGCAAGTCGTTCAACTGTCAGTTTTTTCCGTGGAATAGGTTCTGGCCCAACCCCTAAGTCTGCGACGCGCTGCCCCCAAAAGGGCTGATCAGCAAAGAAGGGAATCACCACGGAAGGAATCCCGGCCCTGAGACCGTAGGCTGTCGTTCCCGCGCCTCCGTGATGGACGACGGCCGCGACGCGTGGGAAAAGCCAGGAAAAGGGGACCGAGTCCAGCATCAAAACGGAGTCCGGCAAATCGGCCTTGTGTAAACCGCTCCAGCCAGAGAGGATGATAGCCCGCTGTTGCGTTCGCGCCAGCGCCTGCAAAACGAGATCCGCAGTCTCTTCTGGTTTTCGACTGCTCATGCTCCCAAACCCGACATAGACCGGCGGGGAACCAGCCTGCAGAAACGCCGTCAGGGCTGGGGGCGGGGTCCAATCGGCGGCCGGATCCAAAAACCAGTAACCGGTGACATGTGTATCCGGGTCCCAATCAGAAGCCGGGGGGATGACAAATTGGCTGAATCCATAGAGAATTGGGTTCTGGCGCAGGCGGTCGGTCTTGTACGGTCCCCAAAACGGCGCCGCGGGCAAACCAAGCACTTTCTCTCGCGCCAGCCTATCGGCCGACCGAAACCCTTGCCACATGATCTGTCGGGCAAGATGATAAGACACGCGATTCAGCGCGCCTCCGAGCCACGATGGGAGCCTGGGAAACAGAAAACTGGGATAGGCTTGTGTGGGCGTGAAGGGGATGTAATAGGCCTGCAGAAACGGAAGACGCAGCTTCTCGGCCAGGGAAAGGCCAACGAACAGGCCGCCTATGCCTGCAAGCACCAGATCCATGCCTTGACACGCTGCGAGACCGCCCTCTGCCAAAGCAAGCGCGCCGCGTTGGGCTTCTTTTGCCATCAGCGACATGATGGCAAGAAAGTTCCCTTTTTCCAGCAGCTCACGCATTTCAGTGCTTTGCGCAATATCCTGCACATTGCCTTCGATGGGCCAAAACTCCAAGCCATGCGCATTGACCAGCGTGTCGAAGTTTTGATGGGTCACCAAGCGCACCCCATGGCCGGCCTTTTGCAAACCCTTGCCCAAAGCCACATACGGTTCAACATCCCCGCGACTTCCTGGCGCCATTATGGCAATGCGCATAAACAACACCTCGCGTTGGTATGAGGGGCGTCACAAGCGGTCATGAGGGATATGCCTTTAGGCCCGCACGCATGGCGCCCTCGATGGCGCCATCCACTTCTTCCGCGCCGGGGAAGAACCACTCCTCCGGATCGTAACGCCCGCTGCTGTACTTGTAGATGGCGAAATCCCAGTGGTTCATGTCGCCCGCATAAGTCAGCCGGCAAATCGGCTCAAACTGGTCGCCATGTTGGCGCCCCAGGTACAGGTGAACGCCGCGGTAATTGGTCACGTAATGCGCCCCGGGTTGGCCCCGCAGTCGCTCGACGTTGAAGCGGGCCACGATGGCGTCGGCCTGCAGTTTGATCTCAGGTGTGAGTTTCGGTTTTGGCATGATTGTCTACTCCTGTTGGTATGGGCGTTTTTCGTTTGCATCGGTATTGCCTGTGGAACAGGCACATGATATAATCAGAACAGATAAGTCACTCCACTGCTAGTGAAAGCCGGCTCCAAGCCGTGCGTCCGGTAACCGGACCTAGCTACAGTGGGGTGATTTTCGTTGTATTGAATCCAAGCACCAGGATCGGTGAGCAGCCTTCTTGGCCGACGATCAGATTGCCGGTGCGATCGTAAAATGTCGGATCCCCAGATTCATCGACAAAGAACCAATTGCTCCCTGATTGTGCCTTCTGCATGTTCTAAAACTCCCGGCCAACTTGTACTATGGAACCGAGTATTTTCGGCGCACACCCACACGATGTTGCCGTCGTTGGTAGCCGCCTTTTGCAGGCCGCACCAGTGCTGGTCTTGTCTTGTCCACTTCGCGCAGGAAGATGTGCAGCGCGCGCAACGCAGCGCCCTCTGCTTCCACATCCTTGCCCAGGGCCACGTCAAACTCACGTTGCACAAACCGCTCTAGGCGAGCAGCGAAATCGGGCAGGTTCTCATTGGCTGCCAGTTATAACTGAAGCGTGACCTTATCTCCCGGTGCTCGCGTTGTGTCACGATTTGCGCGTGATCTGTCCATTACTGTTGCAGTACCAGTATTTCAGCAGGGTTTCCGGCAGGTCTGCAAGTTTCCTGGCGAATAGTGAAGTGGAATGATTGATCAGTACGTAAAGGTGCGTTCTCGCCCGAGTTACTGCTACATAGGCGAGTCGAGACCTCAAGTCTGGAACGCTGGCACTTTCCCGAACCGCATCCAATCCCACTATTATGGCTGCATCAAACTCAAGGCCCTTGCTACCGTGCAGGGTTGTCAAGAAGACCGCATTGTCCAACTGGGCAAATTTGCGAACTGATAGCCGTTTGAGGCGATCCAGCTTACCGGTCTTAGAATAAAAGGCCCGGAGCTCTACGACGTCATCAGGCCTGACTAATTCATACGGCTTCATCAGGGACGCGAAATCTAATTTTTCGACAAGAGATAGCAGCCAGTCGTGAACTAGAAGTTCACCTGATCGTAGTTCCCATAAGGCTACAAACAACTTCTGGTCGAGTTCGGCACGATGGCGTTCATCATGGATTCCACAAGCAAGTCGCGTGAGTTGACCCCAAAAGGGAAGAAGTTCATGGAAGTAGGTCTCACCGCCTGAACACCACTTTGCCATAGCAAGCACCCAGGCAATCAACTCGAATTTGGCATCGTAGTCCGGATCTTTGTCAATGGTCACGGGGAAGGCCCCATCATCCTCCAGGGCTTTCAGTATGTCCTGAAGCTTTGCTCTTGTCGGTGATAACACGGCGATACGCTTCTTATCGGTCAGCCTTCGAAGACATCGTCGCACTATTGACGCAGTCTGGCTTGACTTTACTTCCACTACATGACAAATACCAGGCGCCTGCAGACTCGACTGGTAACCCGTATTCTCACCGAGCACGACGTTACCAAGATCAATGATATTTTGAGCAGAGCGGTAGTTCGTTCTCAGCGTGACCAGATCATTCGCACTCACTTGGCCCACTGTCTCAGCGAGATCCATCAGAAAATGGGGTTTACTGCCATGTAATTCTTCGTAGATGCATTGGTTTGGATCACCAATAGCAAGCAGGGAGATCTGTCCAGACTTCACAAGGTAGGTTACAAGTTGATGAAATAGCGGACTGAGATCCTGATACTCATCAACGAACCACCAAGGGTATGCTGCGGATAGTGTCATCGCAACAGAGGGGTAGTTCCGCACAAGCTGCAACGACAGCAATTCCACACGAACGAAATCAACCGAGCTCGGATCATTCTTGATCAGGCCATGAGCGTAGTCATGCGCTAATTGCGACCAGTCCAAACCTGCCAGGGCATTTCGACTATATCCATCGGCTTCGGCGAAGACCGAATTACTGAAGCTTCCGGTTTCAGAACAAAAGTACAATCTTCGAAATTTGTCGATGTTGCCCTGAATATTGCGCCACTCATTTTGAGGAGGACGCTTGCCTTGTATCTTGAGCGCCCTATCCAACGCGTCTGAACTCTCTTTCGTTGAAGCGATCCGAAAGGGGGTGGGTATCTGCTCCGGCATCAGTAGCCGACCAACTGGCATGATAATCTCTGCAATGCAAAAGGAATGAACGGTACCGACGTAGGTTGCACCGTCGTTCACTCCCAGTAAACGAAGTTCTTTCTCGAGATTTCCCGCAAGCTGGCGAGAATAGGTGATACAAGCCACCTTCTGAGGAGACCTAACGATGCCATCGAACAGAGTTTGAGCAGCTTTGGTCGTCAGCAAGTACGTCTTGCCAGAGCCAGGCCCGGCAACGACTACTTGGTTCCCTGAAGAACGAAAGGCAGCTCGTTGTTGTGAATCATCTTCGATTTTCGCAACGCGCTTGAGATATTCAGACATAATGACTCTTGTCCTACACTTAGACGGCTACGTCCTCGGGTGCTGCCGACGCAGACGAGACCTCTCTGTCAGTCACTTTGTCTATTGGCAAACCAGGAACTATCTGGAGCACGAATTTGATTGCCTCGTCAATGTATGATGGAACCTTGTTCCAAACTATCTTCTCTGCAAGCCGTTGCGCGAATCTTCCCTTGCCCATGCCTGTAGTCTCAATTCGCCGTATAACCTTATCAATCTCCTTCCGGTCGATTTCCGCACTCATGTTCCTTTGCTGTGTTGGAGTGCCGCCGAGTTCCCTGTAAATCTCAACAAACTGTGGCCCGTAACCAACGGTAAGAAGCTCATCCTCGAGAGTTTGGCGATTGACGAAGATACCAATCTTCGCAAGTGCCTTACGGACATCCTCCCATTTCCTCGTCCTGCAATCTGTCTCGAGTGAGGTAGTCTGCGCGTTGTCGATGAGTTTTGCCAGGTCAATGCCACGCTTTAGCCCAGCATAGTGACAATTGTCGGCCTTATCTTCGCCGTCGGTTTCTAACGCGACAGTTGGGTCACCATCGGTCATTACGGCAAATGGAAGATCAAGCCCTGATGGGCCAACGAATTGCACATACGGTCGAAAATCAATGCCGCAGACGCTACACACACTGATGCCTGCGCCATCAAGTGTGTGGGAAAGCTTTCCTGCCTCCTTGAGCCTCCGGGCAATCTCTGGAACTAAGAAGAATTCAGCATCGCCTTCAACCAGTATTAGGCCTCGGGCAAAGACGATTTCGCCGCGAGTAGCATCTAAGAACCTGCTCAGATCGCGGCGCACCTTCTCATCCAGTTGGGCTATCTTGGAAGTTGATACGGCCACTATGCCGTTCTTGCTGCGTTTGAAGAGCGCAAACCACTCTGGTTCGGCTAGACTAACGATCGTGGGCGAATGAGTCGAAACCAGGATTGGGAGTTCCCGTTTGAAGACATTCTTAAAGACAAGTCTCTGCAGATGGGGGTGCAAATGTGCTTCCGGCTCCTCAATTGCAAGGATCGTAAACTGCGATTGTTGGTTGGGCTTAGCATTGGTGCGGAGACGCTCAAGATACACCAGCCACATGATGAGGTATAGTATGTTCGATAACCCTAGACTGGAATGCTCCAGAGGCAAATCCATCTCTACAAACAGCGTAAGCATTCGCTGCAAATCGTCTGCGTTAGAGGGGAGGAGACCGATTGTGGGGTGTATGGCGTGCTCATCCTCTATGACATCCACCAATAACTCTCTAATGTCTTTCTGTAGTTGCTCAACAGACGTGATCTTCTGTAAGCGTTCCGATGCTGACTTGACTTGTTGAGCCACCTGTCTAAACTCGTCGTCTTGCGCCAGGCTCATAAGTTCAACCATCCGTCGCATTGGAGAGAGGCGCCAACTCTGCATGTCTCTGTCCATATCGCGGAGCGCCGGAACAAGCACCATTCTCACGAAGCTGCGAAAACGTGTCGCCCCTTTTGTATTTGTCTCGTCGTCTCGTGCATATCGTACGATCTCATACTCGTCTTCGCCCAGCGCATCCTCAGGCTTAAGGTTTGGACGAGGACGATAAACAGAGGACAGTTTCGTCTGTAGCGGCTCACCTTCGGTAGAAACTCGGCAATCATGGGCACAGGCTAGCAGATCCTTGTCTTTGGTCGGATCAAAACCAGAAAACCAGACATGAACCTCGATTTGCGTTCCTCTGAACGGAGTGACTCGATGTGAGAAATCGCCTGTGCTTAACTGCCCCCGATAGTTTGAGTCCAATACCAAACGCAACGCCTCGAAAAAGTTCGTCTTCCCGGTACCGTTTTCTCCAAGCAGAACCGCTTTCTCGCTCAGTTGGACTTCAAAGTCCTGTAGGTTTCGGAAATTCTTGATTTGGACTTTCGAGATATACATAGTTGTTGTACCCGCTTGAGATGATTTGGTGTGATCTCAATGAGATTGCGTAGAGCCTCTTACAACTCCCCCGAAACACCTAGGCCAGGCGCTCGGTCTACTGCATCGCCCCGCCCACGTTATGATCGCGGCGCAGGATGTGGCACGCGCCCGCACCATATCGCCCCACAGGGTTTCGTTGGTTTTGCGCTTGATCATAGACATCACGGCTGTTTCGCGAGTCGGTAATAGTCCGTTTTTGGTGCACCGACGAACTCGACGAGACCACGCGCCTTGAGGTCGGTGATGTTGCGCTGGGCTGCGGCCCACGAAACCTGCCATTGTTGCGCCAGGGTCAGCCCAGCCAGATAGTCGCCCGGCCATTATCTGAGCGATGAACCACTGCTGGTGAGCAGTTACAGCCTCATTCAACCTCAGCCGCCATTCGCCGATCACAACCGATCGTTAGCCGCGAGGCATCATGTTTCAAGTTTACCACAATTCCATGCTTACAGAAAACCAACAAGCCGATCCACTGGGAGATCGGCAGGCCCACGAGCAGGGCCGCATGGCAGAGGAAGATAAGGCAGGACACACGGATGCGTAGCGCCGTGGCAACTGGAACTCGACGGGCAAAACGTAGTCCACGATTCTGCAGATTATGCATCTCTGGGTGTCTTGTCCGACTGATAGGCGATCGCCATCGTGTTGCCGGGCAGGAAGTTCGACATCAAGTAGCGCAGCGATTGTTCTCGATCCTTACCGCCATCGTCGCTCAACAGCAACTGCTCGCAGAAGGCGGCAATGTCTTCGACGATCCGTTCATAGCGATAGTACGCCAACGCGTACGCGTCGAGCTCGGCTTGACCATAGCCCTGGTAGAACAGGGTCTCTTCCTCTTGCGGGGTGCGCACGTTACCGAATTGGCCGCCGCCGATAAACATCAAATCTCGCTCTTTGGGCGCCAGGATCGGGTTGTCCCAATCCACGATGTAGAGGGCGCCGCTGGTCGTGATCAAGATGTTGCCGGCGTGAAGATCGGAGTGACAGACAACGAACCCTGGTGATCGAGCCTGAAGCGCCAGGGCGAGCCGTTCTGCGCGGCCGACGAGATCGAGAATCTGAGCCTGCCTGGCCTGCAAAAACAGAGCGAGTCTTGCGGCCACAGGGTCGGCAAACGCCTCGTTCGCCGCGCGCATCAGGAGCTTCCTCACGGTTGCTCGCCAATGCGATGAGTATGTTTCCTGCTGGATATGAGCTGTGAGCGCGGGCGGTACGTCAGCCGTGTGGATGGCCTTGAGCGCTGCGCCGAAATCGGCCCATTGGCGCTCCGACAAGGTGATCTCATAACCATCCCGGCCATCAACAAACGGATAAAGAATGACGGTGAAGGCGTTCAGGCGCGCCCACGGCTGTCCAGTCTTGTTTGTCAGTGGGGCGATGATCTGCGCGACCCCTTGGTCGCTGAGGAATCTGGGCAAGGCCACAGAGGTCTCGTCAAAGATGCCGCTGCGCAGCTTCAGGAAATAGGGCGCACCGTCATCCGCCATGACGCGATAGACGGTCGTGTTCCGATCGGCGCCGAGAGGCAAGAACGTGACCTGAACGGCACGCAACCCATATTCATCCCGCATACAGGTGGCGATTCTTTCGGCTTGGAGATCGTTCATGTGCATGAACGATTATGCCAGAAACCAGCCCCTTGTCAAAGTGCAGCAGATCCAAATGCAGCGCACCTTCAACCACCGAAAACACAGAAAACACAGAGAACACAAAAAACGGCAGGTCAGGCGCCAAGTGGCAGCTTCTTTGCGTTCTGTGTGATCTCTGTAGTCAAATACCAAACGGGCGGCCGTGTGTGGCCGCCCATCCATCCGAACCTGATGCCCTTCAATCGTCGGCGTTGACATCCGCGCCGATGACGCGGAAGCGCCGGGGCATCGGCAGCAGCGATGGCGACTCAACGGCATCGAGTTGGTTGGGTGTCTGCCATGCGGAGCCGCCGTGCAGTTGCGCCGGCTGCGCCACCGGATTGACGATGATCATCGGCTGCGCTTGCGGCGGCGGGCGCGACTCCAGCGGCGCTTGCGGGGTCGGCAGGGAACGACGCATGAGCGACGCAATCAGCAGGCTGGTGGGAATGCTGGCCGCCACACCAACGACCACACCGATCGCCACGGCCATAGACTCCGTGCTCATCCGCTGGCCGACCACGTACGCCAAGACGCCGGCAAAAACCAACAGCGTCAAAGGAATGAGCTTCTTCATTCGTACCTCCCGTGATTGTGCAGTGCAACGCGTGATGGTCAATGTTCACCGTTGCGACGTGTGATGGCGACATGTCACAGCGCGATCAGCTGCCTGGCCTCGGTTGGGCTCCAGCGCCGCGAACGCCGCCCGCCTTCACGCAGCGCGCCCACCAGGCGGCCCAGGGTGCTCTCGCCAATCCAGGCCGCTTGAAAGCGCACGGTCTGGCCCTTGGTCACGAGCAGGAAATCGCCCGCGCCGGTCAGTTTTTCCGCGCCAGAGCCGGCCAGGCCGGTCGCAATCTTCGCTTCTTCCGGGCTGGTGACGCTGCCCACAAGACGCACAGGGAAATTGGCCTTCAGCAGCGGCCCCACGGCCGTACTGGTTGGCTTCTGCGTGCAGCACACAAGGTGAATGCCTGCCTCGCGCCCGCGCTGCGCCAGGCGCGTGAGCAGCCTTTCCACATCCTTGCCGCCAGCCTGCACCAGATCGGCCAGCTCATCTACGGCCACAATCAGACGCGGAGAATCCACCGGGCGCCGCAGTTGGCGCGCCATGGCGTCACGCCGCTCCATCTCGGCCACGAGGTCGCTGAGCACGCTGAGGACTTCTTTCTTGTCGGCCACGAGCGGCCGCAGCAGGTGCGGAAGCCCATCCAGGGGGCCAAAGCCGCGTCCCTTGGGGTCAATCAGCACCATTTGCAAGGCGCCCTGGCGATTGTGCATGGCGAGCGAGGAAAGCAGCGCGCGCGCCAACGCGGTCTTACCGCTGCCGGTCGTGCCGACGATCAGGACATGGGTCACATCGGGCGACGACAGGCGCAGAAGGAGAGGCGTCTGTTCTTCGTCAACGCCCAGGACGCCGGTGATGGGAGGAATGGTGGCGAGGCGCGCGCACAGCGGCACCAGTTCGATACGCGGCGCGGCAGTTTCACGAGCCACTTCGATGCTGATCTTGTCGCCATCGCGAAAGATGCGCGTCGAACGGGCGCCCAACGCCAGGGCAATCTCTTCAGCCAGCGCGCCCACGCGGTTGATTCGAGTGCCCATCGGCGTCACCAAATCAAAACGCACGAAGCGAGCGGTGACGGTGCCCCCCGCCACCCGTCCGCCCACCTTATGGCTGGCCAACACCGCCTCGATGCGGTCTGCCTGCATGTCGAGTTTGCGCTGCATAGGATGATCCTCCTCGGACGCTCCGTGCGTCGCCGGCTTCCTGCCAGAAGCGGGCGCTGATGGAGGCGGGCCGTCACGTCCGACGGTGCGCGGCCCCACCCAAAAACCTGGTACACTGGTAGGGCCGGCGAAAGGATCTTCTCTTATGTGCGCAAAACCAACGATTGCCCTAATCGAACAAGTGTTCTTAGTATATCAGAACATTTGTTCTATGTCAAGATGTACGAATGACGAATTTGCCAGCAGATTGGGCGCTCCGCGGAAAGACAGCGCGGGGCTGCGATCATGACGCCGAGGGCGGGATCTCCAGGCGCAGCTGCGTCAGGAACTGCTGCATGAATTCGGTGCGCGACCTGGCTTCTGCGCGCGCGCTCGCCGTGTGCATAAGATCGCCCAGGCGCAGCAGCTTGACGTAGAAGTGGTCGAGGACGGCGGTCGTATCGTCCGGCGGCCGCTGGTCAGGGAAGGGCTGGGCGCTGTCATACAGCGGCTTGCGCTGCGAACCGCCCAACAGCAGGCAGCGGGCGATGCCGATCGCGCCGATGGCGTCGAGGCGGTCGGCGTCTTGCACGACCATAGCCTCCAGTGTCGCTGGCGCGATGCCCGCAGAAAAACTGTGCGCGGCGATGGCGTGTTCGATGGCTGGAATCAAGGATGGCAGGTAGCCGCTGGCGCGTAGGAATTCGCCGGCGGCCGCGGCCGCCAGCGTGGAGGCGTGGCCGCGCTGCGGCGACGACTTGGGCAGCAGAACGCAGTCATGCAGCCACGCCGCAGGCAGCACGATTTCCAGGTGGGCGCCCTCGGCTAAGGCTATTCGGCGCGCGACAACGACTACCCGGCGTACGTGCTCCAGGTCGTGGGCGGGGTCGGCATCGGCCAGGCGCGGACGCAGGAACTCCAGGCAGCGCGCGGCCCAGAGCGTTTCGTCAAATGGTCGTGTTGGTGGATTCATGGGGTCCGGTATAGCACGGAAAGATGAGGGATGACAGATGAAACATTACACAGTGGAGATGGCGACCGCGGCGGCGTGCAGCGAGGCGCTGGCGATTGGCTGAATCGTTCGTTCTCAGGTAAAATCTATGCGTCTGTGCGTTTTAGAGACAGCATCCCCGAATTCTTTGCCCACCGTTGACCCGGCGACGCCGGGTGCGCGGCCGAGCAGAAGGCGTTGGCATTGGTTGTGGAAGAACTCCATGGTACATCCCGGGCATCGTTAATTCAGGTTCTACGTAATCGCGGCTTTTCACGCCTGTGGGCGGCCCAAGCCATCTCGTTGACGGCGCAATCCATGGTCAATTTTGCCGTCATTGTCTTAACCGAGCGGGTCACGCAGCGGTCTTTGTTCACCAGCCTGGCCATCCTGTCCTTCGTGATCCCGCCCGTGCTTGTCGGCGCCTTTGCAGGCGTGGTGGTGGATCGCTCGAACAAGCCCTTCATGCTGTGGATCACCAACCTCCTGCGCACGGGGCTGATGATCGGCTACTTTCTATTCGATCGTGACTGGTCGCCAGTGGTTTTGCTCTCTGGCATCTTCCTGATCACGGCGCTGTTTGCCGCCGTATCGCAGTTCTTCGGCCCAGCCGAAGCCGCCACGATTCCACTGTTGGTGCCGCGTCACCAACTCCTGTCAGCCAATGCGCTCTTTGCCACCACCTACAACGCATCCCTGGTCGTAGGGATGGCGATTCTTGGCCCGCTCCTGGTGACATTCCTCGGCCTGCGGCGTTTATGGCTTTTCATTGCGGTCTTGTACGGTCTCTGCACCATCCTGGTGGCGCGCCTGCCATCGGGCGATCGCAGCCAGGAACGCCCCCTGCGCGCCATTCTGCGCGAGTCAACCGATGGCCTGGCCGCGACCTTCTATCGCGAGTTCTGGCTGCCGGTGCGCGAGGGCTGGTCGTTCATGGCCAATTATCCGCCCGTGCGCACGGCCACCATTAACCTGTCGCTCGCCTCAACCATTCTGCTGGTGGTCGCGACGCTCGGCCCAGGCTTTGTCAGCCGCGTGCTCGGTCGCAACCCGGAAGACGTGAGCTTCCTGCTGCTGCCGGCCAGCCTGGGCATGGTATTGGGCATTGTGCTGGTGGGCCGCGTCGTGCGCCGCACCGGCCCTTCACGCCTGATCAGCCTGAGCATGGTGAGCGGCGCGCTCTTCCTGGCCGGCCTGGCCTTGTCGCCCACATGGGGCGCCAGCCTGGCGCATCTAATTTGGGGAGCCGCCGCGCCAGCCAACCTCGTCGGCGATATCATTTTAGGCGGCGCCGTGGTGATGGCGATGGGGCTGGGTGTGGTCAATTCCTTCATCACCGTACCCGCCTACACGCAGCTGCAAGAGGAAACGGATGAGAACATGCGCGGCCGGGTCTTCGCCTCGCTGTTCATGATTACCGGCACTCTCTCCATGCTTCCCGTGCTTTTTGCCGGCGCGCTGGCCGATTGGCTGGGGCTGATCACCGTCATGGTCGTGGTCGCGGTCGTCATGGGCGCGGCCGGCTTGGTCACTATGGGCCGCCACTCTCCTGCGCCTCAACCAGGCGCGTAAGCCGACGGGCCGCCCGGAGCCTAAGCCTGAACGCACGAGCGCCACGCTGGTAGTCTTGGCGACGAGCAGCAGCAGTGCGCACGACACCCCAAAGTTGACACGTATCATTCCGCTGGTTGCGCCCGGTGGGCGATCTGTCAGGTATCTGTCGCTGACCTATGGGGCGCCAGGCCGCCGGCTGCTCCATAATCAACGGACTCTGTATGCGCGACTGCCGCCCGTTGCCCCGCGGATGACGGCATAAGCGGTGCAAATCACGAATTTCGGAGGCGCCTATGTTGTACGGGGAAAGGGTTCGTCTACGGGCCGTCGAGCGCACGGATCTGCCAACGTTCGTGCGCTGGTTCAACGATCCAGACGTGCGCCAGTATGTGCTGATGTCCGAACCGATGTCCATGGCGATGGAGGAGCGCTGGTTCGAGAATCGGCTGAGCCGCACCGATGATTATCTCTTCGGCATCGAAGCGCACGTCGGCGACGCGTGGGTTCACATTGGCAACAACGGTCTGCACCGTATTGACTGGAAGAGCCGCATTGCCACCTTTGGCATTGCGCTGGGCGAAAAGGCCTATTGGGGCCAGGGTTACGGCACGGACGCCACGCGCACCATCCTTCGGTTTGCGTTTGGCGAGCTGAACCTGCACCGCGTCGAGCTCGATGTCTACGACTTCAACCCGCGCGGCATTCGCTGCTACGAAAAGGCCGGCTTCCGCCATGAAGGCGTCAGGCGCCAGGCCATCTTCCGCAACGGCCAGTACCACGATGTGCTGACCATGTCGGTTTTACAGCACGAATTCATGATGCCCGGCGCCTGAACCGTCCTATGACGGCCGCAGCGCGCGGCGCAGCACCTTACCATTCGCGGTGCGGGGCAGATCGGGCACAAAATAGACCAGACGCGGGCATTTGTAGCGGGCGAGGTGGGCAGCGGCAAAGGTCATGATCTCCTCAGCGCTGATGCGCTGGCCGGCGGCCGGGATGACATAGGCCGCGATGACTGTCTTGTCAGGACCGACCGCCTCGCCCACCACCGCGCAGTCCGCTACGCCCGGGTGATCCTTCAGCACGCGCTCCACCTCGAAGGGCGACACCCGATAGCCAAAGCTCTTGATGATGTCATCCTTGCGCCCCAAAAACCAGAAATAGCCGTCCGCATCTTGCCGCGCATAGTCGCCGGTCAGAAACCAACCGCCCCGGCGCACGCGCGCCGTCTCATCCGGCTGGTTCCAGTAGCGCAAGAACAGACCGGGATCATCCTCGGCAATGCAGATCATCCCCTCTTCGCCCACCGCGACCTCGTGCAGATCAGCGTCCAGCAGTTTGACGGTGTGCCCCGGCTGCGGAAAACCGACCGCGCCCGGCCGCAGCGGGCGACTGCGCGGCTGCGAGAGGTAGTAAGAGCATTCTGACATGCCGATGGCTTCGTAAATGTCAAGACCGAAGCGTCGGCGCCAGCCGTTCAACACATCGTCCGAAAGATGTTCACCCGCGCACATGCAGTGGCGCAGCGTGGGCACATCGGCCGCGCCGCAGGCAGTCTTGGAGAGAATCTGGCGGTAGACGCTGGGCACGCCGATGAAGATCGTGGCCCCATGCCTGGCAATCAGGCGCGGCCAGCGCGCCGCGTCCGCTTGACCGGCAAAGACGATGACGGTATGCCCCAGGTAGAGCGGGTCCATCAAGGCCGTACCAAGCACGTAGGTCCAGTTGAAGGCGCCCGAGTGCACAATGCGATCCTGGCCCTGGAAATCAAACCAGGCGCGCCAGGCCGGCGCATGGCCCAGCAGGGCGCGATGTGCGTGCAGCACGCCCTTGGGGTAGCCGCTGGTGCCAGAGGTGTACACCAGGTAGGCCGGATCATCCCCCCGCGTGGCCGGCGCGCAGCCTGAGTCAGGCTGCTCTGCCAGCAGTTTGGTCAGAGCGTAAGCCTGCGCACGCTGCCGGCCCGCGGCATCTGCTACAATCGGCGCGGAAGCGCCCGTCAGCAGCACATGGCGCAGGTCAGGCAGGACGGGCAGCTGCGCGGCCAGCGGCAACCAGGAGTCCGCGTCCGTTACCAGGACGCTGGCGCCCGCGTCTGCGGCCACGTAGGCCAGTTCATCGGCCGTCAACTGCGGCGATGTCGGCGCGGCAATGGCGCCGGCCTTGAGCGCGCCCAAGAACACCGTGGGGAAATCCAGGCTGTTGGGCAGACGAATGAGGACCCGCGCCCCGGCGGCGACGCTCAGCGCGGTCAGGACGTGGGCAAAACGACTGCTGCTGGCCGCCAGCTCGGCGTAGGTCGCCTGCTGCACGGCGCCGCCTTCATCCTCAACGATCATCGCCGCCTGGCCGGCGCGTGACGTGTGCAGGTGCGCATCCGTGCAGGCCGCGCCGATGTTGAACGACGCAAGTTCCTGGTCAGGCATAGCGGGTCAGGCCGCCTTGTAGCCAATCATGCGCAGGAAGCCTTTGCGCCAGGCGATGTCCTCCTCGCCCTCGATTCCCTGCGGCGACGCGCCGTCAATCACGCCGAGGATGCCGCGGCCCTGCATGGTCTGCGCGACAATCACCTCAACCGGATTGGCCGTGGCGCAGAAAATGCGACATACTTCCGGCACCTGTTTGAGCGCGTTCAGCACGTTGACCGGATAGAAACCTTCTCCCAAGAACAAGATGAAGGTATGACCGGCGCCGAGGGCCAGTGCATTCTGCTGCGCCAACTCGATCATCTCCGGGTTGGTGCCGCTCCAGCGCACCAGGCATTTGCCCGACGCCTCGCAGAAGGCCAGGCCAAATTGAATGCCCGGCACGGCGTTGATCAAGGCTTCGTGGATATCCTCGATAGTCTTGATGAAATGCGATTGACCCAGAATGACATTGATGGCTTCTGGTTTCACGATCTGAATGGTGGTTAGTTCCATGATTCACGCGTCCTTTATGAGCCGTTATCACGCCGACGAGCCTGCGCGCGATCGGCGCGGCGCCGACCGGTTTCAGCTCTATTATACACGACACAATCAAACGGGCGAGAAGCAAAGGGCCAAAACGATAGCGGCGCGGCCGTGATTTTCTACGCTCCATGCCGTCATAAACTAGACGAAGGAGGTCAACGTGGATGCAGTAACCCTGGGGTTGTTTATTCTAGGATTGGCCCTGCTGATCGCAGGCGCCGAAGTGCTCGTGCGGGGCGCAGCGCGGCTGGCGCGCAGCCTGGGCATCTCGCCGATCATCATTGGATTGACCGTGGTCGCGTTTTGCACCAGCGCGCCCGAACTGGCTGTGGGGCTGCAGGCCAGTCTGGGCGGCGAGGCCGATATTGCCCTGGGCAATGTCATTGGCAGCAACATCTTCAACGTCCTCTTCATTCTTGGGATCTCGGCGTTGATCGGCCCGCTGGTTGTTCATCAACGCTTGATCCAGCTGGATGTTCCCTTGATGATCGGGTTGTCCGCGGCCGTGTTCCTGATGGCTCTGGACGGTCGTATTGGTCGCGTGGACGGTTTGCTGCTGGTGCTGGGGGCAATTGCCTACACCATCTTTGCCGTGCGCGCCAGCCGCCACACCGAGCCTGACGTGCAGCGAGAATACGAAAAGGAATTTGACGCCGGCCGCCAATCCTCGCGCGTGGTTGACCTGCTTCTCATCATTGGCGGGCTGGTGATGCTGGTGCTCGGCGCGCGCTGGTTGGTGGGAGGCGCGGTGTCTCTGGCCCGCGTCTTGGGTCTAAGCGAACTGATCATCGGATTGACCATCATTGCCGCGGGCACGTCGCTGCCAGAGGTAGCCACATCGGTCATCGCCAGTTTGCGCGGCGAGCGTGATATTGCCGTAGGCAACGTCGTGGGCAGTAACTTGTTCAACCTCCTGTTCGTGCTTGGCGCTTGCAGTCTAGCGTCGGCGCAAGGCATCGCCGTGCCCACCGCGGCGCTGCGCTTGGACCTGCCCGTCATGCTGGCCGTCGCGTTCGCTTGCTTGCCGATCTTCTTCACTGGCTATCGGATTGCGCGTTGGGAAGGCGCGCTTTTGTTCGGATACTACGTCGCCTACACGATTTACCTGGTGCTCGATGCCGTTGGTCATGATGCGCTGCCGACCTTCAGCGCCGTCATGCTGCTGTTCGTCGTGCCGTTGACCATCATCACCCTGGCGGTCGTCGTGGTGCGCCAAACCAGGCTGAACCGTGCAGAAGCCAGCTCGTAACCGCGGCCGCCCGTGTAGGTGCGCCGTGGGTCGTGTTTGGTTGATCATCCCGCGCCGAAGGGAAATCTGGCAGCTTACGCCAGGAACAAAGCGCGTGGAACTGCGTATTGGCTGACAGAAAAGGGGCGTGATATGCAGTATCATGCTCATCGTGCCAGCATGACAAACGCCGGCGTGCGCTTGAAAAATCCGCGCCGCCCGCAGGTTCAATGGCAATGAGGAGTAAAAATGGTTGATTTGAGTTTACTGAGCAATAAGCTTGCCTGGCTGGCTGTGATACCAGTCCTGGGCATTCTCGTTTTTTGGCATGAGCTCGGCCACTTTCTGGCTGCGCTCTGGATGAAGGTCAAGGTCGAGGAGTTTGGATTTGGGTACCCGCCGCGCATGGCGACGCTCTTCGAGCGCAAAGGCATCAAGTTCACGCTCAACTGGCTGCCGTTGGGCGGCTTTGTACGCATGGCCGGGGAAGAAAGCGGGTTTGACAGCGAGGGCAGCCTCAATTCCAAGAAGCCCTATCAGCGCGCGATCGTGCTGCTGGCCGGACCGCTGATGAACTTGATCCTCGCGCCAATTCTGTACGCCATCGTCTTCACATCGGGCGTTTCCTACCCCCTGGGGAAGGTCGAAATCAATGCCGTCGCGCCAGGATCGCCCGCCGTACAGGCTGGCTTGCAGGTGGGGGATCAGTTCCTGCTCGTGGGCGATACTCGTCCAACCAGCACGGACGATGTGCGCGCGGCCATCTTGCAGAATCGCGGCCGGCCGCTGCCCATCACCATCCTGCGCGGCGGACAAACGCTCAACCTGACCATCACGCCCCGCACGGCGGCTGAGACGCCCGCGGGCGAAGGCGCAGCAGGCATCGCGATTGAACGTGGGTTGATCACAGCCGCCAACTTCGGCCAGGCCCTGACCATGGGCGTACAGCGCACCGGCGAAGTGGTCATCCTGATGACCACAGGCCTCGGCCAATTGGTCCGCAGCCTGATCGCGCCCGCGCCCGATGCAGCCCCCATGGGCGGCGTCGCCGGCCCCGTCGGCATCGCTCGCATCACCGGGGAATTGGCGCGCCAGGGCATCTTGCCGCTCATCGAGCTGACCGCTTTTCTGAGTCTCAACTTCTTCATCATCAACCTGCTGCCGCTGCCCGCGCTGGACGGCGGACGACTGGTGTTTGTGCTGCTGGAAGCGCTTCGCCGCGGCAAGCGCATCCCGCCTGAGCGCGAAGCGCTGGTGCATTTGGTCGGGATGGTGGGGCTTTTGGCGCTGATGGCGGTGATTTCGTACTTCGACCTGTCGGCCTGGTGGAGCGGCGCGCCTCTCTTCCCGGCGCAATAAGTCAGCTACCGATTCAATCTCCAAACGACCCGGCAAAGTTGGGCTTCCAAACCGGCGGTGTTATAATCACCGCCGGTTTCCTTATGCAAAAACTCCGCCTTCTCACATCGCCCATCACCGCGCTTTTCTGGCTGACGGCCGGCAGCGTCTGGTTTGTCTGGCACGGCTGGCAGGCCGTCCATCACCCAAGCTCAAGCGCCACGCCAGGCTACTTCGACTGGTTCCGCTACCTGGACCGTCTGACCCCGACATGGGGCGCGGCCTTGATCCTCGCGCTGCTGCTCATGCTGGCGGGCGGCTGGCTCCTCTGGCGTAACGCCCGTTTTGACCGTTGGCTGGCGGGGGCAACCCTGGTCGGATTGCTGGCCCTGGCTCTGCGCCGGCCAGCCGTCAACGGCCTCAGCCTGTTGCTGCTGATCGTGCTTGCCGCGGTGACGGCCGCGGCCGGCCGCTGGCTGATGCGCCGCCTGGGATTGCTCACCGACGGGACCGCAGCGACGCTCTTCTTCGCGTGGATTATCGGCTGCGGCCTGCTGATCTTGACTGCCCTGGCGCTGGGCCTTGTGCACGGGCTGTCTGCCTGGACTTTGGGCGCGGCGCTGATCGTGGGCGCGCTGGTGTCATGGCGCGATCTACGCTGGCTGGTGCGATCGGCGCTCGCCTGGCATCCCGCGCTGCCCGCCGCCAGCAGTCAGCGGCTCCTGGCGCTGGCGCTGGCCCCCTTTGCACTGCTTGATTTGCTGGGCGCGCTGGCCCCCAGCGCCGCGTTCGACGCCACCTGGTACCATCTCTTCATCCCGCGCTTGTTCTTGCAGGCTGGCAGCCTGGCCTATTTCCCCGCGCACTACCGCAGCTTGTGGCCTGGCAATGTGGAGATGCTCAATCTGTGGGGCCTGGCGCTGGCCGGCGACCAACTGGCGCAGTTGATCGGGTTAGGCCTGACGCTGCTGCTGCTCCTGGGCGTCTTTGTCGCCGCGCGCCAGTGGTTTGGCGCGCAGGTTGGACTGCTCGCCGTCGTGCTTCTTTTCTCCACGCCGGATATTGCCACTTATGCCCCTTCGGCCTATGTGGACATTCCCCTGGCTCTGTTCCTGTTGGCGGCAGCGCTGGCCTGGCTGCGCTGGCATGCCACGGACGCGCCGGGCTGGCTGCTCATCGCTGCGCTGAGCGCGGGCCTGGCGGCCGGGACGAAACTCTTGGGCTGGCCTTACCTGGCGCTGTTTGGGCTGACAACCCTGGCGCGTTTATTCTGGCGGCCGGCCGCGGCCGGCCGCGGGCGGCTGCTGGCGGCCGTTATCCTCGTCGCCGCGCTGCCTTCGCTGCCCTGGCTCGCCCGCGCCTGGATGCTGGGCGGCGATCCAATTATCCCCTTTGGCTACCGTTGGTTTGCCGAAACAACCTGGAACCGCTGCGCTGATCTTCTGCACCGCGCCCACTTTGCTTATGTTGGCGTTGGCCGCGTGCGCAGCGCAGCCAGCCTGGGGGTGGCCCTGCAGTTGGTCGCCCTGTACGCCAGCGGCATCTGGCTCAGCCTGGCCTGGCCGTTGACTCTGCTGCGGCTGTTGGCTGGGGAGTTCGGCGACAAGCGACGTGCCGTTTTCGGGCTACTGGCGGCTGGCGCGCTGCTGACCATTGTCCAGGCCGTTCTCTTTCCCATGCCGCGCTTCTTTGTCATGGCCCAGGCCGTAGGCGCGATCGCCGCGGCCGCATGCACCTGGCCGCTGCTGACGCGCGGCCGCGGCTGGGCGCGCAACGCCGCGGCGATCTTATTGGTCTTCGTCACGATGCTTGGTCTGGCCCATGCAGCGTCTGCGCGGCTCGACGCCCCGCGGGTGGTGCTGGGGCTGGAAAGCGAAAGCGCCGCCTTGAGCCGGGGTCTGCCCGAATACGCGGCCATGGCCTGGGCTAACCAGCATCTCCCGATCAACGCGCGTGTGCTGAATTGGTCGCTGCGCGGCTCGTTCCTGGCGCGTGACCAGGCGCCGGTTGACCCGGCCTTCCAGGGGCTGCTCGATTTTGGCGCGCTGACGGACGCGCAGCGCTTCCTGGCGCGGCTGCACGAATTGGGGATCACACATCTGCTCGTGCTGCCGGATGGCAGCCAATTTTTCTATCCCCAGGGTCGCGAAGTGGCCGCGAACCTGGATGCCTTTCTAGCCGCGGTAGCTGACCGCCTGACGCTTTTGCACGAAGAAAATGGCACGCGTCTCTACGCGCTCGACACGCAGGGCAGCGCGCCGCCCATTCCCCTGCCAGGCCTGGAACTTTGCCGCTAGTCAACAAGAAAGCCCGGCTTCGGTGAGAAGTCGGGCTTTTTGTGTAGAAGAATTTCAGGCGCAAGGCACTTACAAGGTTGGCGTCACGGCATGGCGTGTATCCACGATCAAGGTTGCGCGCCGGGTGATGTCTGCCCAATCGTAGGTAGAATGGTCTGTCGCCACCACCACGCAATCGGCCGTCTCAAGCGCAGACTTCAGATCGCTCACCGATGCCAGCGCGTGGCCGTTATGCTGTACGGTCGGGACGTGCGGGTCGTGGTACGTCACGGCCGCGCCTTTGGCGCGCAGCAGTTCGATGATGTCCAACGCAGGCGACTCACGCACATCATCCACGTCCTTCTTGTAGGCCACACCCAAGACCAAAACCTGGCTGCCGCGCAGCGGTTTGCCGGCGTCGTTTAGCCCATCCTGCACTTTGTTGACCCAGTAGCGCGGCATTTCGCTGTTGATTTCGCCGGCCAATTGAATGAAGCGCGCATTGTAATTCAGCGTCTTCAATTTCCACGACAGATAGTGCGGATCGAGCGGGATACAATGTCCACCGACGCCAGGGCCAGGCGTGAACTTCATGAAACCATAGGGTTTGGTATTGGCCGCATCAATGACTTCCCACACATCAATGCCGAGCTTGTCACACATGATCGCGATTTCGTTGACCAGCGCGATGTTGACCGCGCGGAAGGTGTTCTCCAATAGCTTGACCATCTCCGCGGTTTGCGTCGAAGAGACCGGCACGATCGTGTGGATGGCCTGGCGATAGAGGGCAACGGCTACCTCCAGGCAGTCGGCGGTCAGGCCGCCGACGACCTTGGGTGTATTCTCCACCAGGTAATCCTTGCGCCCGGGGTCAATGCGTTCCGGCGAGAACGCCAGGAAAAAATCATGGCCGGCGCGCAATCCGCCCGCCTCGAGCATAGGGCGCAGCAGTTCCTCCGTCGTACCCGGGTAGGTCGTTGATTCCAGCGACACCAACATGCCGGGGTGCATATGCCGGGCCACCGATTCACCTGCCGCAATCAGGTAACGCACATCCGGGTCGCGTGTCTTGCTCAGCGGCGTGGGCACGCAGATGATGGCGGCGTCGCACGCGGCCAGGGCGCCAAAATCGGTTGTGGCCGACAGGGTGGCCGCGGCGGTCAGGCGAGCCAGGCGATCGCTCGCGACATCTTCGACATACGATTCTCCCCGATTGATCGCCTTGACCTTGGTTGGATCCACATCAATGCCGACCACCGTGAAACCAGCTTCGGCAAAGGCCGCGGCCAGCGGCAGGCCGACATACCCCAGGCCGATGACGGCAATGTGGGCGGCGTGTGTATTCAGTTTTGTCAACAGTTGAGATTTTATTTCTAGCATCGTTTTTGGGACTCAATTCTATAGCCGCCGAATGAATTCGGGGCGAAAGGGCGTTCCGCCGCAAGGTCGGCCTGCGCCGACCAATATCTCGTCAACCAGGTGGACGCATGGCGGTACGCCCATCAGGCGCGATTTCAATCGCTCTGTCTTACGACGGCACACCGCTTCAGTAGTTACCTCTATGTTGTTTATCTGCGCAGCGCGTCCGCCACGCGCTGGATCGTCTCCGCCAGGGGCACGGCGGGCGTCCAGCCGGTGAGCGCGTACAGTTTGCTCGTATCGGGCACCCGTCGGCGCATGTCTTCAAAACCAGGCGCGTAGGCATCCGCGTAAGGGACAAAGCGGATGCGCGGGTCATCCGCGGTTGGGGGCGATTGCGGTGTGAGCACCTGCAGGATCAGGCGCGCCAGATTGAGGATGGTAATCTCTTCGGTGCCACCCACATTGAAGACTTCGCCCACTGTGTCAGAGCGCTCGGCCAACGCCAACGCCGCGCGCACCACGTCGGCCACGTCACAAAAACAGCGGCTCTGCTGGCCGTCGCCGTAAACGGTCAGCGGCTGCCCGGCCAGCGTCTGCCCGACCAGGCGCGGAACCACCATGCCGTAACGGCCGGTTTGGCGGGGCCCCACCGTGTTGAAGAAGCGCATGATGGTGACAGGCAGATTCTTCTCGTGGTAATAGGCCAAACCCAAGAACTCGTCTACCATTTTGCTCGCCGCATAAGCCCACCGGTTCTTCTTGGTCGGGCCGAGGAGCACGTCGTCCTCTTCGCTGAACGGTACGCGGCTGCCTTTGCCGTACACCTCCGAGGTCGAGGCGATCAAGACGCGCGCCCGATAGCGGGCCGCCGTGCGCAGCACCGCTTCCGTGCCCATGACATTGGTTTGGATGGTGTGCACTGGCTGCCGCACAATCAGCTCCACGCCCACGGCAGCGGCGAGATGAAAAACCATGTCACATTCGCTGGTCAAGCGGTCGAGCACCATATCGTTGGTGATCGAGTCAATGGCGAACTGAAACGCAGGTTGGCCGACCAGGTGGGCAATGTTCTCAAAACGCCCCGTGGATAGGTCATCCATGATGGTGACCCGGTGGCCGGCGGCCAAGAGCGCCTCAGCCAGATGACTACCAATAAAACCGGCGCCGCCGGTAATCAAAACGCGCACAAATCACCTCACTTGTCTTCGGCGTCAGCGGCTTGATCGTTGGGCGCTTCGCTGCCCTGATTCGGCGCTTCTTCATGATACCGAACCTTGCGCCCTTTACCCCGCGTCCCGCGGCGCAGGTGCGCCTGCTCGCGTTCACGTGCGATCTCGATCAGGTCCAGCGGATCCATATCATCCGGGGCAGCCAGTTCAAGCCCATCCACCGGCACCTCGGCGGGACGGGCGCGCCCGAGGAAATTCAACAAGATACGGACGCGCTGCGTGGGCGTCGTGGGGCCTTCGAAGACGCCCATCAGGCCTTGCAAGGCTCCTGCGCGGATTCGTACGCGATCACCGGGTTGGAACGTGTGCGTAGGCAGTCCGCCCTCGGCCCAAATGTGATCCACGCGCTCACGAATGGCTTGGATGACCTCATCTCCCAGGATGGCTGGCCGCCGTTCGACCGCCACCACACCACGGATACCGGGCGTCCAGGCAATCGCGGCGTAACCGGTGACTTCAAAATCTATACGAGCAAACAAGTAGCTCGGAAAATAAGGCGTCGTCGTGTGGCCTGGGCGTGGGTGCAAGGATTTGAGAGTTGGTAGATAGGTTTCGATCGAGCGTGATTCAAGAATCTCGGCAACCAGGTACTCAGCGTTCGGTTTGACGTGCAGCGCATACCAGTGTAACAATGCAGCGCCTCTGCGAGAGATGTGCAATCAGCATTCAGGCAATGATTGCCGCGCTAGTTTAACACAAATCGCCCTGCTCTCACAAATGAAAACAGGGCGATGCATGGAGACGGTTGCGTATTTGGCGGTTTGCCAACCGCTCTGTAGAATCCACGCGCAAGAGGCTAAGGCAGATTGCGGCGCAGCCAGGTTAAGGCGTAACCAAGCAGGGAGCGACGATCTGGGATGGCGTCCGTTTCCTGCACCACGTCATCGCCCGGCAAAAAAGTCCAGGCCAAGAGCACAATGACAGCACTCAGGATCAACCACGGCATGTTCTTCCTCCTGACATCACAACTATCATATTATGGCGCGCCGAGGTGAAACGAGGGTGAATTTTATGCGTCCGCGGCCTGACGATTTGTTCATCTATGGTCATCAAGTTGCCTCACGACCGAGCCAACCGAGCTGTTGGCGGTTATCATCTCATGCTGGCCGATTTGATTATCTGGGCCGTGTAGAACAACGAGTGAGGTCATCAGTCGGTTCCCAACCTGATGGTGCAAACGGGCGCAATTCGATTAAGGCTCGATGAGTAACAGGCATGGACATTCAAATCAAACTTGGCGAACCCCTGTGGCGAGCTGTCGGTCAACGCCGCTTGCAGATCGCATGGCCGGATGATGATAACCCGCCAACTGTCAACGATCTCCTGATCTATCTGCAGGACGCTTACTCCGGCTTCGACGTCGCGCTGACCACGGCCGCTGGCATTTCTCACGCCAACCCGTACCAGTTTTTTGTGGACTCACGCATCGTGGCTGCGCACGCGCTCGGCACGCGACGGATGCGGGCAGGCGAAACGCTCTATATCTTCCTGCCGGCTGCCGGGGGCCAGGCAGACGCGCCCCTGGCGCGCGCCTTCTACGCCCGGCCTACGCCCCAGGTGGCGCAGGATTTGCTGGGAAAGCTGTTGGTGCGCGAATTGGCAGACGGTCAGCGCCTTTACGGCCGCATTGTGGAGACCGAAGCCTATGGCGGCGCGGAGGATCGGGCCAGCCATGCCGCGCGCGGCCCCACACCCCGCGCGGCTATCATGTTCGGCGAGCCTGGCCGCGCGTATGTCTATTTCATCTACGGGATGTACTTCTGCTTCAATGTGGTGACAGAAGCGGAGGGAACGCCAGGCGCGGTGCTCGTGCGCGCGCTCGAGCTCACACAGCCTGCGCCGCGAACGCGCGATGAGGCTCAGAAACAAACCAATGGTCCTGGCAAACTGTGCCGGGCCCTGCAGATTGACCGCGCGCTCAACGGCCATGACCTGACCCAGGTTGGCCCGCTCTACCTGGCGCCGGGGCAACCCGTGGCGCCTGCGGACATCGAGGCGACGCCGCGCATCAACGTGCGCGCGGATGAATGGGGGCGCAGCGTGCCGTGGCGTTTTGTCATTCGCGCGCATCCAAATCCAAAACCTGGATGAGGGCTTTTCCTAGCCGTACAGCGCCACCAATCCGTCGGCCACGGCGTCACGCCAGGCCGGATAGTTATGGCTCCAGTTGCCCTCGCGCAGGGTCGCCGCATAACCTTTCGTCTGCAAAAGCTCGTGCATCGCCAGGTTGACCGGGTGCAGCCGCTCAAAACGGCCCACTTGCAGCCAGATACGCGTGGGCGTCGGTTCTTGCAGTCTCACCAAGGGCCAGACCACCGTCTGGTGGCCGCTGACATTGAACGCGCCGGACTGGCTGAGCACGCGGCCGAAGATGGCTGGATAGCGCAGCCCGGTGTAGAGCGCCATCAAGCCGCCCATCGAGCTGCCGAGCGCGCCAAAGCTGCCGGGTGCGTCCTGGGGATCAAGCAGGTTGAGGTTCGCGTGCGCGAGGGGCAGCACCTGGCGCAGAATGAAATCAAGGGTCATCTCGCCGCAGGCATACTCGTTGATGCGCGTCTTGCCGCCATGCGCCAGCAGCGCCAGCGCGACCGGCTGCATGCGGCCCTGCGCGATCAAGCTGTCCACGATCGTCGGCAGGTGCACGCGGCGCAGGTACTCCAAACCATCGAAGACCACGAGCAAGGGGCATGGTTCTGTAACCGGCGGCTGGTAGAGATAGACCAGCCGCTGTTTGCCGACGGCCAAAAAACCAGCGTCAACATAGTGGCGCGTCACGATCCCGGCTGGCGTCTCGGGCTGGCGCGTGATCCACGGTGTGCGCGCGGCCCCTGGCATGTAGAAGTAACTGGTGCGATGACCGAAACCGTCGGCGGTCGAATGTGGATTGAGCGGATCCCGCACGTGCCTCCCGTTCAGGTAGAAACTGTACTCGATGTACGCATCGGCTGGCATGGTCATGGTATAGGCCCAAAGCCCAGGCCTGACTGCTTCGAGGGTCGGCGCGTCCACCAGATCCCAGTTATTCCAATCGCCGGTGACTTGCGGCGCTTCTTCGCCCTGCCAAAGAAATGTAACCTGGTCGCCCTGCCGGTGTGGTGATATGAGACGCGCCATAAACTCTCCTCTTTTCGGTAAAATTGGTTCAGCGCACATGTAGCGTGACCATCACACCCTGCAAGGGACGCAAGGTGAAAGCCGTTTCGGGGACCACTGGATGTCCTTCCCAGAGATTCAGATCGTACCGTTGACTGATCATGGCCAGGATCAGGGCGGATTCCATCAGGGCAAAGCTGTTGCCAATACAAAGCCGTGGGCCGCCGCCAAAGGGAAAGTAAGCATACCGATGCTGAGTTTTGATTCGCTCAGGCGCAAAGCGTTCTGGGTCAAATGCCTCCGCGTTGCACCAGAACGCGGGGTGACGATGCACCACATAGCTGCTCATGATGATGCCTGAATTGGCAGGAATGTCGTAACCGCCGACCTGATCGGGCATCGTGGTCTGGCGCGCGATGGCCCACGCCGGCGGATAAAGACGCAGCGATTCATCGAGCACCATGCGGGTGTAGATCAGGCGCGGCATATCGGCCGCGTCCGGCGTTCGTCCACGTAAGACCTGGTCCAACTCGGCCTGCAGGCGGCGCCGCCCATCAGGGTGCTGCGAGAGCAAGGTCCATGTCCAGGCCAGGTTGTTGGCGGTGGTCTCATGCCCTGCCAGGAAGATCGTCATCGCCTCGTCGCGCAGTTGTTTGTCATCCATGGCGGCGCCGGTTTCTTCATCACGCGCGGCCATGAGCAGGCCGAGCAGATCGTCACGGTCGCCGCCCAAACGCCGTCGGTCAGCGATGATGCGATAGACGATGGCGTCCAACGTCCTGAGGTTGGTTTGAAAACGACGATTAGACGGCAGTGGCAAATGCTCCCGGATCTCTAGGGGCGCACGGATGCGGCGATCGGTTTCGCGCAGGATGAACGGCATGGCCGCGGCGACGCTGTCAATCTCGGCGGCCGTCAGGCCGGTGCTGAAGAGCGTCCGGCTGACGATATCGAGGGTCAGGCGCATCATCTGATCCGCGACGTTGATCGGCTGCCCCGCCTTGGCCAGCGGCTCCCAGCGCTGCAGGAGATCGGCGGTCGCGTCGGTCATGGTCGCGGCAAAGCGTTCGATATGTTGGCGATGGAACGCCGGCTGCGCCAGGCGACGTTGTCGTCGCCACAGCTCGCCCTCGCTGGTCAGCAAGCCTTCACCCAAGAAGACTTTGGCTTTTCCCAGCGCCCGCCCTTTGACGTAATTGCGATTGTTGTCCTGCAAAACGTATTTGATGTCGTCCGGGTGGCTGACAATGTGCAACGTACGGCCCATGATGCGCAGCCGCACGATGTCGCCGTACTGCTGCCGCAGGCGCACCATCGAGGTCAGCCGATCACCGCCCCCAAAGTCGAACAGATTTCCAAACAACGGCAGGCCTGCCGGGCCTGGAGCATCACGCGTCATCAGTCGTTATTTCCCAGGTAATCCAAGCAAAAGCGCATCATCTCAATAATCCGGGGAACACGGCAGTCGCAGACCGCCTGCGGCCATGTTCTATGGGGGTCTGCGTCCCTCGTCGGCCACCACCGATGGAGAAGTTACCTAGGCGCCCTGTTTGTTGCGTATGGCTTTGGCGTACAGCTCTTCGTAGGCGTGAGCGCTCTTTTCCCACGAGTAATCCTGCTGCATGGCCTTCTGTATCATCTGGTTGAGGTGATGCTTGCGGTCATAGTACGTGCTGACGGCCCAGCCGACGGTGTAGAAGATGGCATGGGCAGACGGCTCGCTGAACTTGAAACCGGTGCCATTCCCGGTGGCTTCATCATACTGCTCAACTGTATCGTCCAGGCCGCCCGTAGCGCGCACGATGGGCAGTGTGCCGTACTTCAGCGAGTAGATTTGGTTCAGACCGCATGGCTCGAAGAGCGACGGCATGATGAAGAAGTCGGCGCCGGCTTCGATCAGGTGGGCGACAGGGTTGCTGTAGCCGATGTAGACGCCGATGCGGCCGGGATAGCGCTCCGCGGCGGAGCGGAAAAAGGCTTCCAGGCCAGGGTCGCCTGAACCAAGAATGGCGAACTGAACTTGCATCGCGGAGACGGTGCGCTCGATGACCTGCGCCAACAAATCAAGCCCCTTCTGCGCGGCCAGGCGGCTGACGACGCCCACAATGGGCACGTGCGAGTTGATTTCCAGGCCCATCTGACGCTGCAGTTCGGCCTTGCACGCGGCTTTGCCCGACAGGTCGTGCGGCGAGAAGTGCGCGGGAATCAGCTTGTCCACAGCCGGATTCCATTCGGTGTAGTCCACGCCGTTGAGGATGCCGACATAGTTGTCGCCGCGGCCGTTGAGGAAGGGCGCCATACCATAGGACAATTCGGGCGAGCGCGTCTCCCGGGCATAGGTGGGGCTGACCGTGTTCACGACGTCCGCATACTGAATGCCCCCCTTGAGGAAGTTGATGCGGCCATGATCTTCGAACTTATCGGATGTAAAATTGCCCCACTGCAGCCCCAGGTAATCAAAACAACTGGCGTCGTAGTTTCCCTGGTAGGCGACATTGTGGATGGTCAGCACGCTGGCGGCGCCGCCAAGAATCGGGTCGTTCCAGTGCCAAATCTTGAGGAAGCCCGGGGCGAGCGCCGTATGCCAGTCGTGCACATGCACGATGTCAGGCTTGAAGTTGAGGTCCACGCACAACTGCAAACCGGCCCGCGTCAAGAAACCAAAGCGGTATGGATTGTCCAGGTAATCGTTGTAGGCGGCGTCATGGTAGAGACCAGGGCGATCAAAGTAGCGCGTGAAATCAATGAAATAAGTTGGCACCCCATCGTTACTGGTGGTGTAGACGCTGCACCACTCCTGCGTGTTGCCCATCCAGACCCCCATGGGACTGAGGAATGGGCGCAAACCGAATTTCTTCTCGTCAATGCTGCTGTATTTGGGTATCACCACAATGACTTCGTGCCCCAACGCACGTAAGACCTTTGGTAAAGCGCCGGCCACATCAGCCAGGCCGCCGGTCTTCGCATAAGGAACACATTCCGAGGCAATCATCACAATTTTCAATTGGGACGGCATGAAGAAGATCCTTTCACACACATGGTTGCACGCGCCCTTCTCATGAGAACGGGAGAGGCTTCCGCCATGAGAATCTATGGTTTTCGTGCGACCGATTGTAGCACGGACGGAAAAGGCGAGCAATTCAACCGGACGCCTGCAGGCGGCCCCAGCTTGCCGAACTTGACCGGCGCAATTCAAGTCAGTTACCCATGCGCCGGACGCACAACCGTGGATGAAAACAGGCAATCCGTGGCGATCCGTGTTCATCCGCGGCCTATTTTCAAGTCAGTTACCCATGCGCGGGGGCGCACAACCATGGATGAAAATGTGCTATACTTGTACCCATGCGGTTGGTGCAAAGGTCGTAACGTCGTTGGTGCCAAGAGCCTGCAAGTCAGTTCGACCTGGATGCCTGTTGGCACGGCCAATTGTGGTACCCGGCCTCGTCCGGGAAGCACGTAGGTTAGAATCATCTACTGGGGCATCTCGCCAGCCACAATTCATCTACGAGGTGATGACATGGACGTGGTTTACACGCATGGTGCTGGGTTGGATGTCCACAAGAAGACCGTTGTGGCGTGTTGCATCACACGTGGGCCAAAGGGCGAGAAACGGATGGAGACTCGCACCTTTGGAACAATGACGGCCGATTTGTTGGCGATGTCGGATTGGTTAACGAGCTTGCAGATCACACACGTGGCGATGGAGAGCACGGGTGAGTTCTGGAAGCCGATCTACAACCTCCTGGAGGGTAACTTCGAGTTGCTGGTGGCCAACGCCAAGCATATCAAGGCGGTGCCTGGTCGCAAGACCGATGTCAAAGACGCCGAATGGATTGCTGAGTTGTTACGGCACGGCTTGCTGCGCGGCAGCTTCATCCCGCCACAAGCTCAACGCGACCTACGCGACTTGACGCGGCAACGCACCAATTTGGTGCAGGATCGGGCAACGGTGATCAATCGTCTGCAGAAGGTGCTCGAATGGGCCAACATCAAGCTCAGTTCGGTGGCAACGGATGTCACCGGCGTCTCAGCTCGACGCATGCTCGAAGCCCTTGTGGCCAACCAAGTGGAGCCATCCGCGTTGGCAGAACTGGCCAAGGGCCGCTTACGCAACAAACGTACGGCTCTCGAACAGGCGTTGAACGGTGTGGTACGCGACCACCATCGCTTCTTGATCGCCCAGCACCTGATGCAGATCGACTTTCTGGATGAGCAGATTTCCTTGTTCGATGAGCAGATTGCGCAGGCGATGCAGGACATGCCACAACCGCCGAATGATCAAGAACCTGCACAGCCAAGCCAACCCCAACCAGCCGCACCGCCGCCCAACGACTCGACGCAACCGTTAACCTGGGAAGCCGCCATCGACCTGGCTGACACCGTTCCGGGTGTGGGACGTCGTGCCGCTGAGATGATCTTGGCCGAGATCGGCATCGACATGAGCCACTTTCCCACGGAAGCACATCTTGCTTCGTGGGCCAAGCTTTCACCCGGCAACAACCAGAGTGCCGGCAAGCACTACTCTGGCGCCACGGGACATGGCAACCGCTGGCTGCGAACGATTTTGGTCCAGGTCTCCTGGGCCGCAGTCAAGGTCAAGAAATCTTATCTTTCCTCCTTCTACTACCGCCTGGCTGCCCGTCGAGGCGCCAAGCGCGCAATTATCGCCGTGGCGCATCGCATCCTAATCGCTATTTACCAGATGCTTAAAAAGCGTGAACCCTACAAAGACTTGGGCGCCACTTATCTTGATCAACGCAACAAGTCGAAAGTCATCAGTCGCTTGCAGCGACGTATCGAACAACTCGGCTACCGAGTAACTGTCGAACCCCTGCTCACCGTTACTCCAACATAGTCTCAAAACCGTTAATGCCAGACGCTATTTTCAGGTTAGTTGCCCATGCCCCACTGGCACAACCGTGGATGAAAACAGGCAATCCGTGGCGATCCGTGTTCATCCGCGGCCTATTTTCAACTCAGCCCTCACACAAAGGCGCCAAGCCACCACGGAGTCAAGAGCTTCTTTGTGTCTTTGTGTCTTGGTGTGAGCCATCGGGCTATTTTCCGGTCAGGCGCCGCTGCCCGCGCGCTCACGATTGAGCACGGCCAGCGTCAGGCGCGAAACACACACAAGCTGGTCTTGCTCATTGGTCATGCGAATGTCCCAGATCTGGGTCGTGCCGCCCAGGTGTATCGGCCGCGCCACGCCGATCACGAAGCCGCTGCGCAGTGAACGGATGTGGTTGGCGTTGATCTCCAGGCCGACCACCATCTTCTGGCGCGGGTCAATGCACAGCGTGCCGGCCACGCTGCCCAACGTCTCGGCCAGCGCCACACTGGCGCCGCCGTGCAGGATGCCGGCCGGCTGCACGGTGCGCTCGTCCACGGGCATGCGCGCTTTGACGTAGTCATCGCCCACTTCCAGGAATTCAATACCAATGGCCTGTGACATCGTACGCGCGGACAGCGCATTCAGGGCAGTCGGTGAGGCCGGTGTAAACCAGATGGACATTGTGATGCTCCTCGCCGGTCAATTTTAGGGGATGCCGAACTTGTTCTGTGCATGTTAAGTTCAGGCTGGCGGCCGCTGCATCTCGAAGACGGCGCCCAGTGTCGCGTACTCGTCGCCGCCCAGGCGGGCGACCGGGCGCAGCAGATCAGCATCCACCAGGCCGTTCGGGCGCAGCAGCCCTTCGCGCACATGAAAGTGCAGCACCCGACCCAGCACCATCGTGTAGGTCGTGCCATCTACCGGCACCAACTGGCTGACCTTGCACTCCAGGGCCACTGGCGCCGCAGCCAGACGGGGCGGCCGCACCTCCAGTGAAGGTACGGTCGCCAGGTGCGCCAGTTCGAATTCGTTGACCTCATACGCGTATTCACCGGAGGTGACATTCATGGCCGGCGCCAGGGTCTCATCCACGATGTGCACCACGAACTCACCTGTTTCCTGGATGTTGCGCAAGGTATCTTTCGGCCGCCCCTGGCGTTGACCGATCGCGACCATGATCGTGGGCGGGTAGTTGCCCACCCCGCCGAAGAACGAGAAGGGCGCCAGGTTGACAGAACCATCAGCGCCCTGCGACGCCACCCAGGCGATGGGCCGCGGCACGAGCACGCTGATGAGAAGACGATAGGCGTCGCGGGGGCCGAGGCTGGCAGGGGTAAACGAGAGCGTTGGAAATTCCATGCATGTCACCTTTGTGATGGGCCGATGGCGTCGGCCATCAGGCCGCGCAGCGCTTCGACTTCGTCCTCGTTGATCGTGTGCCCCATGCCTGCGTAAAGTCGTGCGCTGACCTGGGCGCCCAGACCGGTCAGCACGTCGGCGCTGTAAAGCACCCGCGCTTTGGGAATGTGCGGATCCACGTCGCTGCAGCCGAGGAAGACCGGCGTGCCGGCCAGCGTGCCCGCGTCGTTACGCAACGTCCCATCCGGGCCGATCAGGCCGCCGCTGAGGCCGGCCACGCCGCCATAGCGCCGGGCAAAGCGGGCGGCAAATTCCAACGCCAGGCACGCGCCCTGTGAAAAACCCACCAGCAGCGTGCGCGCCGCGGGAATGCCGTTGGTCTCCAGGTAGGCCAGGAGATCGCGCAGCACCGCCAGCCCGGACGTGATGCCCGGCTCATTGCGCTCGATGGGCGAAAGGAAGCTGTAGGGATACCAGGAATAGGCTGCGGCCTGCGGCGCGACATAGGCAAACGCAGGATGTTCCAACACAGGCGCCAGGGTGAGGATGTCCTGCGCCGTCGCCCCGCGGCCGTGCACCAGGACCATGGCCGCCGTAGCCTGGCTCAATGGGGCGCCCAGGGCGTAAACCGGCTGCCCCTGGTGCGGGCCGGGGACGCGCACCGTCACAGGAATCGTCCATCGGGTTGCGGTCATGCTCATGGGCTTCTCCTGCGTCAGGTTGACGCGGCCGGGGGCCAGGCCGGCGCGGTGACCGGCCGCAGGCTGGCTTCAATGTCCCGCCGCTGCGGTTCCAACCAGGGCGGCAGGCGCAGCGCGCGTCCCAACTGCGCCGCGTCCTCGTCCGCGGTAAAGCCGGGGCCGAGCGTTGCCAGTTCGACGATGTGACCGTCAGGGTCGTTGGTGTAGATACTCTTGAAGTAGATGCGATCCATGACCGGCGAAACGCGGAAACCGGCCTGCATGATCTTCTCCCGCCAGGCGAGCTGCGTGGCTTCATCAGCCACGGCCAGGGCAAAATGGTGTGTCTGCCCCACGCCCATGCGCGCACGGCGCACCTGCCGTGGATTGCGCTCGAAATAGGTGATGAGCGTGCCGGGCTTGCCGTCGTCCACGCCCCAATACCAGTGCGCGGCCGTGGGGTCGTCGAAGTCGGCTGTCATCTTGACCCGGCGCATCCCCAGCAGATCGCCAAAAAACGCGTGGGTGCGCTGCATGTCCGCGCTGAACGCGCTGATGTGGTGCATGCCGCGGCTAAGCGCCATGCCGGCCGTGATCACCGGCGCCGGTTCCGGCCAGGTGGCGGCGCGGATGGCGGCCTCGTCCCGCTGGTGGATGACCAGGCCGGCCGGCGGCGGGCGAAAAGTCTGGCCCAGGGCGGCCGCGTCTTCATCCACGGTCCAACCGGGGCTGAGTGTGGCGATTTCGAGGATTGTGCCATCGGGATCGCGGAAGTAGATAGATTTGAAGTAATGCCGGTCGTATGGCCCGGCCACGGCGACGCCGGCATCGGTCAAGCGCCGTTTCCATTGCAGGAGGCCTGGCTCATCCGCGACCTGCAGCGCGACGTGATGCGTGCCGCCAATGCCGGGCGCGCCGCGCGGCGCGCCGCGCCATTCGAAAAAGGTGATCGCCGTGCCCGGCCGGCCCAGCTCATCGCCAAAGTAGAGGTGATAGCTGCCGGGGTCATCGAAGTTGACCGTCAGCTTGACCAGGCGTTGGCCGAGCAGGCCGCCGTAAAAGTCAATCGTGCGCTGCGCATCCGCGCACACGATCGTGATGTGATGCAGACCGAGAATGGTCATCTTGACCTCCGTGTGCGCCAAGCATACCGCAGATGACGCTAATTACGGGCGATGAACGCGGATTTTGCGTTCAGTTAACACAACGACACATCCGTCCAAGCAGACACTTCCTCGTCAGCGAATGCACGAGCGACCGTTTGCGACAATGCGAGACGGCCAGGATTGCGCAATCGTACAAGTAGAATGCCCGCATGAGTGCCAGGTACAAACTGGCGAACATCGGAGAAATCCAAATCCTGCGTGATGAGAAAGCGCCGTTCATCCTGTGCAGCCGCCCAAATATCCGGGTCGCTCTGCCCTGCAAGCGATTCTTCTACGACTGTATGCACATCGTGACCCAGGCGATGAAGTTGCTCAGCCAGCGCAGCTGGCATGTTCTCGTCAAGTTTGATCTTCATACTGGCAGTGGCAATGCAGGCATGGGTAAGTCTTCTTCAGCAGAGGCAGCCGCAAAAGCAATGACTGCACGCACCTGGGTCTCATTGAGGGTCGGAAAGTCCGCCAAAATCTCATTGATCCATGCCCCTTCCGCCAAACTGGCCAGTATGGTGCGCACGGTGACGCGTGTGCCGCGCACGACAGGTTCGCCACCACAGATTTTCGGGTCACGAACAATGACATGGAAGTAAGCAGGGTTCATGATGCCTGAACTCCTGGGAGTTCGGGTAGTTGCATTGTGATCTGAACCATACAGCGCCTCTTTGGGTTATCCACATTCTGGCTATAAGGCCGAACCGCTCATTGGTGCGATGCCTGACGGCCTGATTTTATCACAACCAACACAACGCGCCAAGCGTTGAGCACCTGGCGAGTGCATTTAAGTTTGGGGGCGGGTCCGACGTCGAGCGATTGAGGCTTCGTCGTGAGCGGCTCGACCGAGCGTTCGACAGGCTCACCGCACGGTTCGACAGGCTCACCGCACGGGGCCTGAGCTTGTCGAAGGCCGCTGCAACCACCTCCAAGCCCAACCGAAGCCGGCTACGCAGCGGAACTGAAATGCGCCCGCCACGAAATACAAACCCCTCGCGCGCCGTCAGGCCCGATAGGGCCTTCCACCTTGTAGCCCGATCCGTTCACGGTCGGGCGGCGTTGGTTGCGCGCACGCTATCGGGCCAGCAACCCCGCCGGAGGCCAAAGGCCATCCGGCTACGAGGTGCAAGCCCCTCTGGGGCTACGCCCCGAAATTGAAATGCACCCACACCTGGCGAGATGGCGGCTGCTCGTCATCGCCGACATGACCCCTGATGTTGCCCGCCATCGTGTACGGCGACCTCGGTCTTGACGCCGCGGCTCGCGGCGCCGCGCTTGCCGGCTCAGTAAGCAGGTCTCTCCCATTCGACCGGCCGCCGCGCGCTGCGGACGACTGGCATTGCCGCCTGCCCAAAGAATGGTGGTACAATGGCGCTGGCTCCGGGGCATGGCGCCGGATCAGTCGGGCAAGACGGTTGCCGCAGCGCCTGGCTGCAGATGGATCATCCGGGTCCGCCTATGCTGCGACATGCAAGATCATGAGTAAGAAGGTCTACGACAGGGGAAAGCGCATGGCCTACATTGACTTCTATCTGGTTCCGGTTTCGCGGGACAACAAGGCTGCCTACGAGGAACTGGCGCGGATTTCTGCGCAGGTAGTCCGAGACTACGGAGCTCTCCGCGTCGTTGAGTGTTGGCTGGACGAGTCTGGCCCCGCGGCGGCGTCGTACCACGCTGAAACGGCAAGAGCTGAGTCTGGTGAGTACCCAGGGTTCCCGGCGGCCGCGGGTGCGCACGCGGGCGAAACGGTTGTGATCTCCTGCGTCGAGTGGCCTGACAAGGCTGCACGGGACGCAGGTATGGCACGGGTCACGGGCGACCCCCGCATGCAGTTCCAAGACCGACCGCCGGTATTCGACGGTAGACGCCTGATCGCCGGCGGGTTCGAGCCAATACTGGACGAGTCGCGCCATGATGGATCATGAGTCCAGATACTTCACGCTGAGCATCGAGTCGCTCAGGGCCATCGGAGGCTGGGCGGCGGATTGCGCCGAGAGGGCCTTGTCGGTCTATGAAACGCGCGCTCCTTCAGATGCGCGCCCCCGTGCGGCGATTGAGGGTATTCGGGTATTTGCCGCAGGGGGAAAGCGCGCGGCGCGGCTGCGTTCCCTGGCCTTGTCGGCATTTTCCGCGGCACGCGAGGCAGACGATCCCGCGGCGGCGGCCGCGGCGCGCGCCGCGGGCCTTGCAGCTTCGAGCGCCTACACGCACCCCTTGGCGGATGTTCATCAGACAAAGCATATTGTCGGGCCGGCGGCCTATGCCGCCCTGGCTCTTGAGCTTGACCACGACGGCGATCCAAGCATGGGTGACGGCGAGGTGCGCTGGGCGATTGAGCACGTCCCCTCCGAAGTGCGCGCGGTCTTGCTGCAGATGCCCGCGCGTCAAGCGGGCAATAGTCGGCTGGACGCGATCCTCTATGCGCTGGATGCGGGCATCCGCGCTCAGACCATGCCGATGCCGTGAGCCTGGCTCAGGTGCGATTTGAGGAATCGCGCAATGTCGTCCAGCGATGCGGCCGCCTGCGGCAGCGCCAGGAAGAGCTGCCACACGTGCCACATGCGCGGGTATGTCTCCAAACGCACGGCGACGCCGGCCGCGCGCGCCGCTTCCGCACTGCGCGCGGCGTCATCGCGCAGCAGTTCCTCCTCTCCGACATGAATCAGCAGCGGCGGCAGCCCGCGCCAATCGCCATACACAGGCGAAATCAAGGGGTCGCGGCGATCATGGCTGGCGACGTAGGACGCATTGTAGAACCGCACCGCCTTGAGCGGCAGCAGGGGATCTTTGAAGCGGGCCGGGCTGCGGCGCTCGGACATGTCCGCCACAGGCGAGAGACAGGCGGCCGCCGCGGGCAGCGGCTCGCCGCCCGCGCGCAGCTTCATCATGGTCGTGAGCGCCAGGTTGCCGCCCGCCGAGTCGCCCGCGAGCGCGATGTCCTGCGGGGCAATGCCCTGGCGCAGCAGCCAGCGATAGGCGGCGACGCAGTCGTCCAGGGCTGCGGGAAACGGGTGCTCCGGCGCCAGGCGATAGTCCACGATCAGGGCGCGGACGGCCATCTGGCGCGCCAGGTGCGCCACCATCTCGATATGCTGCGGGGTCACGCCGTAGACGAAGCCGCCGCCGTGCAGATAGACCAGCGCTTGATCCGGCGGGCTGCCCTGCGGGATGAGCCATTCACATCGCACGCCGTCAGCCGACACAGCCTGGCGCTTGATATCAGCCGGCAGCTGGACGCGGGCCGTAGCCCCGCGGAGCGACCGCCTTGTCCAGCGCAGCGGCAGCCGCGTTTGCAAAAACCGGATGACGGGCAGCCCCGCCCGGATGCGGCGTTCAATGTCGGATTGTGTCATGGGGCCTCCTTAGCTTGTCTCATGCTCATGCTCATGCTATCGCCCACGCCGCGCACAGCACTTCCGCCTGTTCCAACACCGTCAGCGTGGCCCGCTCCTGCTTGTCGGGTGGATAGCCGTATTTGCGCAGGATGCGCTTGACCAGCACGCGGATCCTGGCGCGCACGTTCTCGCGCAGCGTCCAGTCAATGGTCACGCTGTTGCGGACGGTCTGCACCAGCTCACGGGCGATGGCGATCAGATCCTCGATGACCTGCGCGCGGTTCGCGGTAAGCGTCCCGATGCGCGCGTGGACCCCGTCGGAGATGACCAGCGCCTCATTGAAGGTGAACAGGCCCGCGACCTGCTGCTTGTAGGTCTGGAGCTGGTTGAAGGCAGCCCAAATGGTGGCCTTCTCGTCGGCCGCGTTCTTCAGCTCCAGCACGGCCAGCGGCAGGCCGTTGACGAAGAGCACCACGTCCGCGCGGCGCTCGTGGCCGCTCTCCACCACGGTGAACTGGTTCACCGCCAGCCAGTCGTTGTTGTCCGGCGCCTCATAGTCGAGGACGCGCACCAGGTCGCCGCCCAACGAGCCGTCGGGCCGGAAATACTCCACCGGCACACCTTCCACCAGCATGCGGTGGGCCGCGTGGTTATTGGCGGTCAGGGTGGGCCGGTCGGGCCGGGTCAGCTTGCGGTAGGCCTCGTCCAGCGCGGCGGGGGGCACGTGCGGGTTGAGCCGCGCGAGCGCGTCCCGCAGCCGCTGGCTCAGCACGGCCTGGCCGTAGTCGTCGCGCTCCGCCGCGAGCATCCCCGGCGCGATCTCCGGCCCGAACCGCCGCGCGTAGCCCAGCCCCTCCAGCCACCCCAGGGCGGCCTCTTCGACGACAGATTCATTGAAGGCGGTCATGGTTTGTTCCTCCGTGCGCTGCGGACGCGGTACAACCGCTCGGTGAAGCCGCCCTCCTGCTCGAAGGCGGCAGCCTGAGCGGCGAGCTGGCGGTCCAAAAGATAGCAGGCGATGTTCAGAAGAGAGAGCGCCGCATTGGCCACCAGTGTGGGGGTGTAAAGAGGACCACTTGGACCAACACCGACCGACACGGACGCGCTAGCCTCAGAGGACTGTCCTTGTTCGTCCGTGTTTGTCCGTGCGCGTCTCACCTCTTCCGCCACCCAAGCACGCACCTCCTCCAAGGTGGAACAGCGCTTTGCCTTGAAGCGCATCAGCACGGGATGGTTCGGCGGCCACTGCGGCAGCCCCCTCTGCCTTAAATAATCCTCATAATCCAACCTCAGCTCCTCCAAACTCCCGCGCGCCACATTCGTCAGCTTCATCTCCATCTTCTTGGACGTCCCCGAGTCCTGGCTGCCCTCGGCGATGTTCTGGACGCCGCTGCGCGCGGCCTGCACCATCTGATCGTGGGTGCGGCTGCGGCGGTCAATGTAGCGGTCGCAGAACCGCACCGTGACGTCGTAGACGAGTTGCGCGATCTGGAAGCTTTTCAGGTTGCGGTAACCGCCGTGCTTGGGGATGAGGGTTTCGGGTTCGGTCATCTTTATCTATCCTGTATACCGGTGTCTTCTTGCTTCAGCAGCCGCTCCAGACGGTCACGAAGCCCTTGCAGCGCTTCATAACCGGGGCTGGAAATGTCCGGGTATTCGGTCGAAGTGGCCAGCGCGTCGGCCATGACGTCAATCAGGCAGTCCAAATCCCAGGCGTACAGGGTGATCGGTCGCTTGCCCTGATACATCTCGATGCGCCGGTCAAGGCCGAACGCCTCGGCCATCTGCCAGGTGTACTTCTTCAGTTCCTCCAACTCACGCCCGGTGATCAGGATGCGATACCGCGTGTCCTTTGGCCCTGGTTTCATGCGGCAGCCCCCACAAACCGTTCGACGTCCCCCACCCGCACCGCGCCGGAGATGAGTTTCGGCAGCAGCGCGTCGCGCAGCGCGGCGAGGGTGCGGGATTGGACGCTCGTTCTTATCCTGGCGAACACTAATAGAATGGCATCTGTTGGGCATACTACTTGGGTTGATGCGACAATCTCTGGGCGAACTGCGGGATATGCGCCACCATCCGCAAGATGTGCAAGCATCCCAATGCTATCCCCCGTTGTTGCGGCGAGATAGACGAACTCCTGGTACTGGGCTTTTCGAGGTCTCAACACGGCAAAACCCGTGCTTCCTGTAAGTCCGTCCTCAGAAACATAGGCAAACGAACCATTGCCAGGCCTGACAGTGCCGATAATGGTATCGCCGGGCCTGAGCACGCGTTGCGCTCGGCTCGGTGCATCTTGCTGGGCGTACTCGGTAATCGCTTCTATTCGCCCCCACTTGGTATTCGTCAGGTCAACGTATCTGATGAGCGCCGGGCGGGTGGCTCTTGACCAGCTTTCGGGGTTCAATGACGCGAAGTCATTAAGCATCCCCAAATGCCACCCTGCCGGCGCCTCCCCCACGGCCGACTCCTCGAACCCATCCGGAAACAGCCCGGCGATCTCGGCCGGCAGCCCCGTATCCCGCCCCTCCGCCCCTTCGGCGCCGCTCAGGGCAAGCTTTGTGTGCACCGGGTCGAAATCCACGAACCACGACTTGAACAGCGCCCGCGCCATCGCCTCCAGGGTTGCGTTCATCCGCCGGTTCAACTCGATCTTATCGTCCAGCGCGCCGAGGATGCGGGCAATGGCGCGTTGTTCGGCAAGGCAGGGAAGAGGCACCTCCAACTGCTTCAGCGCATCCGTCTGAAGGCGCCCGGTTCCGTGGCTTGCTTCATCCACAATGCCCAGTACGTCTGGAGCTTTTGCTCTGAGAACGTTGGCGAGGAATAGTGGTTCGATTTCATCATGAGCGATGACTGGCTTGCAATCTTGTCCAAAGGCAACTGGACGGCGCGCGATTCCCACGCGAAACACCGATTTCAGGCTCATGCCACGAACAACAAAGATGATGGTGTTCCGGGGCATCAACCGCGTCCCATTTTGGAGACCTAGGGGAGTCACCCGTCGTTCCGAATCGGTAATGTAGAACTCGTGTAGACTGCTCGCCGTGATCCAGGGGATTTCGCCTCCCCAATAAGCACTCACGTCCGTGTCCGGCGTGCCACCGGAGTACCAGTCCGAGCAAGCTCCGAGGTTCGTGATCGACCAGTCAGACGGTACCCTAGAAACCATATCCCAGCCCCTCCAAAAGTTCCCCGCGTCTATCATCCGCGCCGGATATGTCCATGACGTGGACATATTTCGACAATACGTCCAAAGAACGGCTGGACCCGGGCCTATCATCAATTCGCGATTTGCCAACAAGACGCGTCTCATATACAATCCATTCAACAAAACGGTACGCCGTTTATCTCTCTCGACGAATCGTCGCCCTCCAATGGGCGGCCTGCCCGAAAGGGCTAGTCGAGAGAGTTTCTTTTCTCCCCATCCAGCTCAAAGCGCTCATGCCAAAGCACAGCTATCTGAGCGGAGATCGCATCGAACCAGCGTCTATCGGCACGAAGCGCGGCGAAGAGTTCGCACTGAACGCATAACCAGGATCGCCGCTCTCATCGGCATACGCGTAGTGTGGTGTTACCATAGCCCCAACAACTCCAAATTGGCAGCAATCGCCGCATCCAGCCGCGCGGCCTCGGCCTGCTGCCCCCGCAGCGTCTCGACCAGCCGCGCCATCACTTCCTCGAACGGCTCGCCGTCGTCCTCGACCGCTTCCGCGCCGACGTAGCGGCCCGGGGTCAGCACGTGGCCGTTGGCGCGGACGTCGGCCAGGGCCGCGGCCTTGCAGAAACCGGGAATGTCTTGATAATTCTCGATTTTGGATCGCCGATTTTCGATTGGGCCGCCGCGCCAGGCGTGGTAGGTGTCGGCAATCTTGCGGATGTCGTCGCCGGTCAGCTCGCGGTGGACGCGGTCAATCATCGTGCCCAGCTTGCGGGCGTCAATGAACAGGATCTCCCCGCGGCGATCGCGAAATCCGTGCCCTGAGCCTGTCGAAGGGCGGCCGTTGCGCTTGTCCCGGGCAATGAACCAGAGGCAAACAGGAATCTGCGTGGAGTAGAAGAGCTGGCCCGGCAGCGCCACCATGCAATCCACCAGGTCGGCCTCGATGATATTCTTGCGGATCTCGCCTTCATTGGATTGGTTGGACGACATCGAGCCGTTCGCCAGCACGAAGCCGGCGATGCCGGTCGGCGCCAGGTGATGGATGAAGTGCTGCACCCAGGCGTAGTTGGCGTTGCCTGCGGGCGGCGCGCCATATTGCCAGCGCTTATCGTCGCGCAGCAGCTCGCCGCGCCAGTCGCTGTCGTTGAAGGGCGGGTTAGCCAGCACGTAGTCGGCCTTGAGATCGGGGTGCAGGTCGCGATGGAAAGTGTCCGCCTGCTCCGCCCCCAGGTTGCCGTCAATGCCGCGGATCGCCAGATTCATCTTCGCCAGCCGCCAGGTGGTGTGGTTCGACTCCTGGCCGTAGATGCTGATGTCGCCGACGCGGCCGCCATGCGCCTCCACGAACTTCTCCGACTGCACAAACATGCCGCCCGAACCGCAGCACGGGTCGTAGATGCGGCCCCGGTATGGGGCCAGCATCTCGACCAGCAGTTGCACGATGGCGCGGGGCGTGTAGAACTGGCCGCCCTTCTTGCCCTCCGCGCTGGCGAACTGGGAGAGGAAATACTCGTACACGCGGCCCAGGATGTCCTTGGAGCGGCTCGCCCTGTCCCCCAGCCCGATGTTGCCGATCAGATCAATGAGCTGGCTCAGGCGCTGCTTGTCGAGCCGGGGATGCGCATAATCTTTGGGCAGCACGCCCTTCAGCGAAGGGTTATCGCGCTCGATGGCGAGCATCGCGTCGTCCACGATCTTGCCGATGGCCGACAGCTTTGCACTCGCCAGGAGATAGGCCCAGCGCGCCTCCCGCGGCACCCAGAAGATGTTCTCGGCGCGGTACTCGTCGGGGTCTTCGGGATCGGCGCCCTGAGCCATCTCGGCTTCCAGCCGCGCGTGCCGTTCCTCGAACGCGTCGGAGATGTACTTGAGGAAGATCAGGCCGAGGACGACGTGCTTGTACTCGGCCGCGTCCATGTTGCTGCGCAGCGCGTCCGCGGCCTTCCAGAGCTTGTCTTCGAAGCCGAGGTTCGCGGCGGAGTTACCGTTCTTGTCAGCCATGAGGGCAAGGCGTCCTTTCGTTGCGGCAATGCTGAGGTGGTTCCTGGGACAGGATGGCGGGTGTGGAGCCGACGAGTGCCCTCTGGCCGATCTGACCTGGGCGGCCTGAGTCGTTGAACAATCCCATTTGACTGGTGGTTATCGCTTCAGTCCACTGTAAGCTGGTTTCCCGGTCCTAACCTTCAGCCGCTGGATCTCGGCTTCCAGATCCAGCCGTTGCGACTCGCTGGCGACACGGACGGCTGCAGCATAGACCTAATCTGGCAATGAGTGCCAGTCACGTTGGATCAACGGCAGGGCAACGACCGCAAATTCGGCAGGCGTTGCCACAGCCGCCAACGAAGTCATGTAGGCCGCGAGGATTTGCTGCTCGTTGCCGGGGATCATCCAACCGCCGATCTCGTCGCCGAACACGATCTGCTCGCCGCGTTCCATGGCGTTGATCAGATCGTACAATACACCGAAGCAGGCGACAGCATGCAAGTGGTCGCCCTGGATGGTCAGTTGACTGCTGTCCTGCAACAAGTCACCCAGGGTCTCAAACCATTCCTTGGTTTCCTCAGGAATGTGCGTCCAGTTCTTCGAATTGATGGCGAAGGGTGCATAGTAAGCGCCAGCCAACGACTCACCCTGGAATTCCTCAACCTCGGCCAGCAGCGCCTCACCGTCCACCTGTGCCGGCGGCTGCGCTTTGGCGAGCCGGCCAAACACCGCCCGGCGTTGGTCATGGTCCATGTCGTCGTAAGCAGAACTCAACAGGTTAAGCAAGGTAGATGGATCACACGTCTCCAAGAACTCAAATAGGCGCTCTTTATTCATTGACTCCGTGTCCCCCCCGATGCAATCAGAGCAGGTTCGCGCCCCAGCCGCCCAACTCCTCGGTGACGAACGCTTTGAGCGCCCTGGCATCGCTCTTGGCGGGCGAGCCTGCCTTCCACGCGTCCACCACCGCCCCCGCGAAGACGAGCGGGGCATCCGGCGCCCAGTTCTTGAACTTGGACGTGGATTCATGCTGAAATTGGTAGAAGCCGAGCAGCAGTCCTTCGCACATCCGGTTAGCCTCCGCCCGCAGGCCGAGCGTTTGGTACCTGGCCAAATCCTGCAGGAAGGGCGCCAGCGCCGCCTCGACCAACTGATCGGCGGCTTCACTCGGCTCGACATAGCCATCGCGCGTGCGGCCCGTCCGATCCCAAACCTCTTCGACTTTCAGGGCCTCCAACTCGTCGTACAAGGCGGCGGCCACCTCTTCTACGTCTACCGGGCTGAGGCGGGCCAACGCCATTGCGGTGATGCGCGCGGCAAGCGCTTCGTCGCTGGCTGCCAGGACTTGGAGGATGGAACTGGCATCGGTGGGTGAAAGCCGTTCGATGATCTGTTGGACTTCCTTCATATTCCTCACCCGTAATCCGCAGCAAGCAAAGCGCTCGGTCGTGCCCGAGCCCTGAGATGAAGCTCAGACTGCCACGGCATAACGAGCGCGCCGCTCAGCGATAATCCGCTCGCTGACCTCTGGCCAGTCGTGGAGGATCACCGGGTTGACATCAGCGCCGTTTGGCCATTCGATCGTGCCGGTGTCGGCGTTCAGGCAGACCTGGGCGAACAACGCGTCATCGCGCAGGGCGCCCCACAGGGGGCCAAGAAGGAATGGCTCGAAGTCAATCACTCGCTCGCTGCCATCGTCAAACTCCAGGTGCAGACGATAGCCCGGCAGGACGACCAGGTAGCGCACGTGAATATAGGTCCCGAATGGCGTCGACATGTGGTTTCCTCGCTTAGCGTAGACCTGCGATTTTCTGCACAGGTTCATCATTGATGAGTCGCTGCCAGTTGGCCATGAGTTCTGCCTGGTGAATTTCCGCCCACGCCAACACCAACTGCAATGGGCGACGCGGGAGCATACCCGCCAACCAGGCCGGTGGATCGATGGCAAAACTGGCCTCGTATTCACTGTAACGTGCATGAAAGTGCGGTACAGGGTGGCGGCTAGGGTCACCGAAATACATGGTGATGATAACTCCATAGAAACGCGCAATTTCAGGCATGAGCAGTATCCTATTCCAACATATCCTGGCAATAAGTGGATTCGCCGGAGTTCAGTAGGGTTTGGAACTACTCTTGGTCAACCATTCCTGTGCCAGATTATACCACACGCAGCAAGACCGTCCATCTCCGGCCAGTAAGAGCGCAGCCAAGTTGGGGCGGGTGGGGTGTTTGGATCACGAAGTCACGAAGCAATACGAAGAGCGCGAAGAGCGTCAAATGACCGGCAGCGCGATATCTTCGTATCCTTCGCACCCTTCGTGGCTTCGCGCCCCACTTTGCACTTCCGTGGTATACTCAATCATATCTTTATGCCCCTGCCATCACGGAGGAATCGCTATGTGGCGCATAATGTTAGTCATCAGTCTCGGCCTGGTCGCCCTGGCGGGCTGGATTGGGCAGACGCCGGCCGCGCCCGCGGCCACCGACCTGGCGCTGTACGTGGATGCGCTGACGCCGCCCTGGGCGCACGAGGCGTTGTGGAAGCAGGCGCCCTTGAGCGCGCTGGACTTTGCCAGCACGGAGCAGGTGCACAGCGGCAGCCGGGCCATCCGCGTCAACTTCACCGGTTGGGGCGGCTTCTCGCTGGCGCACAACGCGGGCGCCTACGCGGCCGCCGGCTACACCGCGCTGCGCTTCTGGCTGCACGGCGGCGCCAGCGGCGGCCAGGCGCTGGCCGTCAGCCTGGGCGATAACCGCGCGGGCAATCCGGAGTTTGATTGGATTTACCTGGCGCCCTATTTGCCCGGCGGGGTCGTCCCGCCCAACGCCTGGACCGAGGTGACGATTCCCGTGGCCGTCCTGATGCACGACGGCGCGGCCACGCCCACGCAGTTCAATCGCCTCAATGTCTACGATGGCAACGGCAGCGGCGAAGCCACCTTCTACCTGGACGACATCAGCATCCTGGGCACGAACGGCCCGCCGCCGACCGCGACGCCAACGCCTATGCCCGGCGCGGAGACCCATCGCGGCTTGTGGGTCTGGAACGACGTGGTGGCGGGGAATGCGCGGCAGGCGCTGTTTGCCTTCACCGCGCAGGAGCGTCTGAATTCGATATATGTCGAATCGGAGAGCTACCTGCGCAGCAACGCCGCCGCGCTGGGCGCGTTCACCGGCGAGGCCAACAGCCATGGGCTGGCGGTCGAATGGCTGCTGGGCTACGCACCCTGGGCGCTGACCCCGCATCACGCGGACCTGCTGGGGCTGATTGATCGCGCCATCACCGCGACCCTGGCCCTGCCGCCCGGCAGCCGGCCGGTTGCCATGCACCTGGACGTGGAACCGCACACGCTGCCGGAGTGGCAGACCGATCCGCAGGGCACGGCGCAGCAGTACCTGGCGCTGCTCGACGCGGTGCACAGTCGCCTGGCCGCGAGCGGTACAGGCTTAGGGTTGGTCGTGGATATCCCCTTCTGGTACGACGGCCAGAGCGTCACCTACGGCGGGCAGACGCGGCCATTGAGCGAGCATGTGCTCAACCGGGTCAGCGTCGCCACGCTGATGGATTACCGCGACCATGCCTGGGGCGGCAATGGCCTGGTGACCCTGGCTGGCAGCGAGATTGCGTTTGCCGGCAGCATTGGCAAACGCGTGCGCGTCGGCGTCGAGACCAACGCGCCGGGCGGGCAGCCGGCCTACATCACCTTCTACGAAGAGGGGCGCCGGGTGATGCTCGGCGAGCTGGCCACGACGCGCAACGCCTACGCGGGCGCGGCTGGCTTTGGCGGCGTGGCCGTGCACGATTACGACGGCTACGCCGCGCTCAACCGCCGGCGAGGCGTCGCGCCCTGGATGCCGGTCAGTTGGGATCAGGCCGCGGCGCTGGTCAGCTACCAGGCGCACGTCGGCGCGATAGACGACATTCTGCCGTTTCAGTACGAGCTGAGCGCGGCTGCCAACGGCAGCCTGATCGCGCTGGCGCCGGTGGACGCCGGCCTGATCAGCCAGATGCACGCCAACGGCCATCTGATCTTCCCCACGATCACCAACCAGTTCGATCCGGCGCGCGTGAGCACGATCATCAACAGCGCCACTCTGCGCCAGGCGCACATCCAGGTCATCCTGGCGCAGATCAACGCCTGGGGCTTCGACGGCATGGATATTGACTACGAAAGCCTCTACGCCAGCGATCGTGACGCGTTCACGACCTTCGTGACCGAGCTGGCGAGCAGCCTGCACGGCCAGGGCAAGCGCGTCAGCATTGCCGTGCATCCCAAGACCTCCGAGCCGGGCACGTGGAGCGGCCCGCAGGCGCAGGATTACGCGGCGCTGGGGCGCGTGGTGGATCGCTTCCGCATCATGGTCTATGACTACCACTGGTCGTCCAGCACAGCCGGCCCGCTGGCGCCGCTGGCCTGGGCCGACGATGTGCTGGCCTTCGCCACGAGCGTGGTGGACCCGGCGCTGATTTGGCTGGGCGCGCCGCTCTACGGCTATGATTGGGTAGGCAGCAGCGGTGAGGGCATCACCTGGACCGACGCGATGGCGCGGCTGACGGCCAACGGCGCCGCTTTGCAATGGCAGGATGCGGATGGCAGCGGGCATGTCAAGGAGCCGTGGTTCAGCTACGGCGCGCACCAGGTCTGGTTCTACAACGGGCTGGCGGTGCGTCATCGCCTGCGCCTGGCCGATGCCTACGACATCGCCGGCATCGCGCTCTGGCGCCTGGGTCACGAGGACCCGGCCGCCTGGCAGTGGATGGATGCCTGGCGGCGTTTCTACGCCCACGGCGATCTGACCGGCGACGGCGCCACCGACATCGTGGATGTGCAGACGCTGGCCGCGCATTGGGGCGAGACCGCGGCCCAGCCGGTTTTCGACCGCTGGTATGATCTGGACCGCGACGGCGCGGTGACGCTGGCGGATGTGATTAGGGTCGCAGCGGAGTGGGATGGGAATTAGGACCTGGCGCCTAACCAGGCGAGAAGCGCGTCCGGCTGCCAGGTGTTGATGACGTGCTGCGGCTCGACCCATGCCCGCCGCGCAAGGGCAATGCCAAAAACCTCCTGCGCCAGGTGACCTGGATCATGCGCGTCGGTGTTGATCGCCAGGCGGATGCCCATCTCCATGGCGCGGCGGGCATAGACGTCATCCAGATCGAGACGGTTGGGGTTGGCGTTGATTTCCAGCGCGACGCCGCTGGCTGCGGCCGCGGCCAGGACGGCATCCATATCCAGGTCAGCGCCCTCGCGGTCCGGAATCAGGCGGCCGGTGGGATGGCCGATGATGTCCACGTGCGGATTGCGGATCGCGTTCAGCAGGCGGTTGGTCACCTGGGTGCGCGGCTGGCGCAGACTGGTGTGCAGGGAGGCCACGATGATGTCGAACTGCGCCAGCACCTCATCGCTGTAGTCGAGCGTGCCATCCGCGCGGATTTCCACCTCAGCGCCCTGCAAGAGGCGGATGGAATCCCCCAGCTCGATTTGCAGCGCCTCGATCTCCGCGCGCTGACGTACAATATCCTCCAGGCTCAAGCCGCCGGTGATGCCCAGGCCGCCCGAATGATCGGTGATGGCGAGCACCTGCAGGCCCCGTGCCCGTGCGGCCAGGGCCATCTCCCGAATCGTGGCCCGGCCATCGCTCCAGGTGGAATGGCTGTGCAGTTCCGCGCGGCGCTGACTGCTTTCGATCAGCGCGGGCAGGCTGCCGGCCAGCGCGGCCTGGATTTCGCCGCGGTCTTCGCGCAGCTCCGGCGCAATCCAGGGCAGGCCTAGCACGGCATAGACCTCCGCCTCGGTCGCGCACAGGATTTCGCTGCCGTCCGCACGCACCAGGGCCTGATCCGACAGCGACAGCCCCCGATCGAGCGCGAGTTGACGCAGGCGCACGTTGTGCTCCTTGGAGCCGGTGGCGTACTGCAGCGCGGTGCCGAAACGTTCCGGCGGATGCACCCACAACTGCGCGCGCAGGCCGTTGACGAATTCTACGCTGGCCTTGGTGCCGCCCTGGCCGAGGATGCGCGCGACGCCTGGCTGGCTGACGAACGCCTGCATGACCGGCGCGGAATCGGCCGCGGCCGCGAGCAGATCAAGATCGCCCACGGTGGACTTCATGCGGCGCAGGCTGCCGCCCAAGGCAGCGTCCACGACGCCGGGCGCCTGACGCAGCGCGGCCAGCATTTCCAGCGCCGCGGGCAGGGCTGCACCCAACGGCGTGCGGCCGCTGCGGCGGCCCAGCGATTCCAGGCCGGCCAGGATCTTGGCCTCTGATTTGGCGCCCATGCCGCTCAGGCTGCGCAGCTGACCGCCGCGCGCTGCCGCCTCCAACTGCGCCAGGGTGGTGACACCCAGGCTGCGCCAGAAGAGATTGATCTTCTTGGGTCCGAGGTCGGGCACGCGCAGCAGTTCGGCCAGGGTGGCAGGCACCTCTGCCTGCAAGCGCTCCAGGAAGCCAAGCTGGCCGGTGCGCAGCAGCTCATCCATCTTATCCGCAATCGCCTTGCCCACGCCCGGAATTTCACGCAGCTTGCCTTCGCGCCAGACATCGTTGATATCACGGCCCAACGCATCCAGATTATCGGCCACCTTGCGGTAGGCGAGCGTGACGTAGATCACCTCGCCCTGAATGTCGAGCAGATCGGCGATCAAGCGAAAGGTGTTAGCGAGTTCATGGTTGGTCATGGGTCTACCTGGGTTCTTCTCTCGTTCCTGCGCAAGTTCGGGATTCCCGGCCCTCAGAGGCCGACGAGGTGATCGGCGCGATCGTGATAGTGCAGACGCCACGTTTCGCGCCGCGGATGTTCCACATATTCGAATTGGGTGATGCCGGTGTTGCGCACCCAGACCTCACAGCGGCGCCACGGGCCGACATTGAAGATGTGATCAAACGCAACCTCAATAATTCCACCGTGACAAACCGCGGCGATGGTCTGCTGCCGATGGCGCTGCACGATTTCTTCCAGAAAAGCCCCCACGCGCGTGCGAAAGTGCATCCAGCTCTCGCCTTCGTCCATCCGAGGGGTGATCGAGTTGAACGGGCGCTCGCTGCCCCAGTAATCGGCATAGTCACGCGGCAGATCATCGTTCGGATACGGCGTATGATCGAGGCGGTTGTTGCCAATTTCACGCAGGCGGTCGTCGCGCTGCAAGGTCATGTGATAGGCTGCACAGAGCAGGGCGGCTGTTTCCAGCGCACGGCGCATGGTGCTACAATAGAGGGCATCAATCGTGGGCAGGTGCGTGGGCAGCCACTGGGCCAGCGCGGCGGCCTGGCGCTTGCCCAGGTCGGTCAAGCCTTCGTCTTTGTTGCCCTCATTCCAGTCCTTCAGATTGACCAGGCTTTGCCCGTGTCGAATCATGAAAAGTCTCATTCGTGGGATCCTTTCGTGTCATAGTTCGCACGACTCAGTGTAGGCGTCTGGCAACGATTGTCAAATTGCAGCGATTCAGTTGAGGAGCGTTATGCAGTCATTCAAGGATCAAATTGTGGTCATCACCGGCGCGTCCAGCGGCATCGGTCGCGAGTTGGCGCGCGCGTTCAGCCGAGACGGGGCGACCGTCGTCCTGGCCGCCCGCTCCGTGGATGCGCTGGAGCAGTTGGCCGCGGAGCTGCGGGAGGCCGGCGGTCAGGCGCTGGTTGTGCCGACCGATGTGCGCGACTACAACCAGGTCGAACGCCTGGTCCGCGTCACGCAGGAAACCTTTGGCCGCCTCGATGTCTTGGTCAACAATGCCGGCCAGGGCTTGGGCGTGTGGGCCAAAGACTTGACCATGGGACCGGTGGAGGAACTCTTCCGCACCAACGTGCTGGCCGTCATCTACGCTACGCGCCTGGCCTTGCCCGGCATGATCGCGCGGCAGCACGGTCTCATCATCAACGTGTCGTCAGTGGCCGGCAAGGTGGGCACGCCCAGCGACAGCGTCTACGCGGCCAGCAAGTTTGCGGTCAACGGCTTTTCGCAGGGGCTGCGCGCGGAAGTGGCGCAGCACCACATTCAGGTGCTGACGGTCTGCCCGTTCTTTACCAGCGGCACCGGTTTCAGCCGAAACGTGCCCGGACGCGGCTTCGAACCGCGCAATCCCCTGCGCCGCATGAGCGCACGTCGCGTCGCGGAGCTGACCCTGCAAGCGGCGCAGCAGGGCAAACACGAAATCGTCCTGACCCGCACGGCGCGAGTGGGCGTCTTTCTCAATCACGCCGCGCCAGGCGTGGTGAACTGGGGATTGGCCAAGGCCGCGCGCTTCATGCGACACAGAGAATGATAAGTGCAAAGGGCAAAATGGATCAAGTATCCAGTGTGCCTGCTGTGTAAATCGTCGCTCACCCGATGCTCAGGATTGGAGGTGAATCAAAGATCATGACAACTCATCCAGCGCTCCACACTCCCTGCGGCGCTTTGTACTTTGTACTCTTCATCCCCTGTCGCTTTTGTAAGTGACTGGGGGAGAGACCGGGAACTGGACGCGTGAGAATAAAGGGGCCAAGGAAGGCCTCTGGAAAGGGGGAGTATGGCGGCTGTGCGGCTCAATGGGCAGGCTGCCAAACACGATTGACTATCCAGATACATGAGGGGTGCCCAGGGGACGAAGTCTTATGCAGAGTATTCGCGACCCATAATGGCTGTTGAGTCAGGTGGTTGGCGATCATGACCAGTAGCTGTTGCGTGAACAATAATGGGCTCCTTACGCAGGAGTAAAGAACAAGTTGAGCCAACGCAGCCGGTTGCGTGCGCAGGCTTGGTTAGACAAGGTGCTGTACGGCGAAACCGACTGGCAAGCGCCAGTTCATGGTTCGGCAGCGTTGCACGTAGTCACGACCCAAGCGAAAAATGCTGTAGTCGCACTGATCGGCGGGTGCGAGTTCTTGTTGGCGTCTGTGACGGATGAGCCATTCGCCGACATAGATCATCCAGAGCACGGTGGTCGCCATGCCCAACAACAACGTATCCAAACGCTCCGGGTCATCAAGTTGGCTGTTTTCCAGATCAAAGCCGCAGCTTTTCCAGTCGCGGAAAGTAGGCTCAATCCAAAAACGCTTGCGACCGCGGCGCCAGGCGTGCGCATCGGCCGACTGATCCAAGGCCCAATAGCGCGGGGATTCCTGATTGGGAGACCAATCGGCGATGAGGTTGACCGGGCCGAAGTGATGTTCTTTGGTCAGGTACACCTTTTGCACGTAGCGGCGCTCGCCAACGGTGAGACTCAGGTCGCGTAATGGCTGCCAGAGACCATCGATGGTCTGGATGTATAGATCGGACTTCAAGCCGACCTGCCAGTGCCAGTGTTGATCCTGGCAGTATTGTTGCAGGGCCACCGCTCGGAACTCGGCATCCCCGTAGAAATGTACCCGTTGCGCAGGGGGTAGATCGGGCTGCACGCGCTTGATGAGGGCAAGCTGTTCATCCGCACTCGTCGCGCCGAAGGGGATCACTTGCCAAGCCAGCGGCAACAGACGCTTGTGATAAGCGGCGCCCAAGGTGAGCACACTCCACCGATCCGCCAGATCGGTGCGGTCCATGACCAGATTGACTTCGCAACCTGTCCAATGTTGAAACAGGTTGCGCACCAAGGATCGGTAGCATCCCCGCCGATCCAACTGCTCGCTCTTGAGAAAGCGACGCACACGTTGGATGAGATTCTCTCGCTGACCAGGCAAGGGTAGTCCCAACGCCAACGTCGCCAAATGGCAGTTGGGACTAACCGCCAAAGCCTGGCACAGCAGAGCCAGATTCGCAATCTGCGGTTTGCTCGCCGGCATCCCAAGCGCCGTCAATTGTTGCACTAACTGCCTATGTAATTGTAAACTGTTCACCGGGCACTCCTTTTGGTGGTAAGCCAGATCGATTGTTTCCAATCTACTGTATCACTTTTGGAGTGCCTTGACTACACCTTGCTGTCGGAAAAAATACAAATAGTTCGCAAATTTAATACGCTATATCTGTACTCATTGAAAAAAAAACTGACAGGGGATGAACTTTGTACTCTGCACTTTCCTACTGCTTCCGGTAGTCGCGCGCAAAGAGAATGCTGTTGAGGACAAAGAAGAAGACCGCGAGGGCGAGCAGGGCGAGCAGATGCTGGGGGTTGGGCCAGGCGCCGACGAGGAAAAGACGCTGGAAGGCCTCGCGACCGTAGTAAACCGGCAGGGCGTAGGCCAGGTATTGGATGGGCAGGCGCAGGCCGCTGATGGGGAGGAAGAAGCCGCTGAAAAAGACGGCCGCCAGCAGCGAGATCATCGAAAGCTGCACCGCCTGGCTTTCTGATTGGGAAATGATGGAGATGAAAAAGCCCCATCCCAGCGAGGCCGCCGTCACCAGCAGCAGGGTCAGCACAAAGGCCCAGAAACTGCCAAAGAACGGCACGCCCAGTACGCGAATCAGCGCGGTCAGGATGCCGCCGAGCGCCACCCCCAGGATGATGTAGCTCAGATACTTGCCGGCGAGAATTTCGATCGGCGCGATGGGCGCAACGCGGAAAATCTCGTCCGCGCCCAGGATCTTCTCACGCACCAGGGAGAGCGCGCCAAAGGTGACGGCCAGGTGCTGGAGGAGCAGCGCCAGCACGGCCGGCGCGTAGAAGTCAATGTAACCAGGCGGCCGACCATGCAGGCGCTCGCTGTTGATGTTGCGAATGTCCAGCGTGAAGGGGTTGACCAGCACTTCCGGCGGGATGTCACGCAGCAGCGTGCCAACCTCTTGCAGTTGATTCAGCAGCCCGCGCGCCTTTTGCAGTTGCGCGCGCGATTTTGGCACATCGCCGCCGCCGGCGCGGTTGAGCTGCGTGCGAGCCTCGCGAATAGTGGCTTTCATCTCGGTCAGCGCTGCGCGCGACGCCTGCAGCTTTTGCACTTCGTCGGCTGAGCCGCCGGCGGCTTCGCCGACCACCGCGTAGACGCTGCCGCTCAGCCCCAAGGCCGTGTCCAGGCCCACGGATGCGGCATCCACCTGCTTCTCTAGTTCGTCCAGCCGCGCCAGCGCCGTCGTCGTATCGCCATTCCCCAGGGCTTGATCCAATTCGTCCAGGCGCGTCAACGTATCCTGTGAAAATTCATCCAGGCCGGCCGACAGCGTGCGCGCACGGGCCAGCCCTTCGACGACCAGGTCTTGGTTGATGCGCGTGACCAGCGCATTGACCAGGTAGGCGGCATAGTCCGCGCCCACGGGGTCAATTTCGTTGACGAGGACCGTCAGGGTGATGGGGTGGCCGCTGCGGAATTCGGCATAGGCGTCGGCCGGAAACTGCGCCAGCACATCCACTTCTTTGTTGGCGAGCTTCTGCTGCCCGGCGGCGGCGTCGCTGGTGATTGCCACCACCTTGATCGGCCCACCGTACGCGCCGGCAATGGATTCGATCTGGCTGCGCACCGCGGCCCCTTCTGGCACCACCATCAGCACCTTCACCTGGGGCCGGGCGCCGGTGTAACCAACGCCGAAGAGGAGCAGGATGAGAAAGGGGCCGAGAATGAGGGTCAGCACCAGGCGCGGCTGGCGCAGCACCTCCCAGATTTCCTTGCTGGGAAAAGAAATCAAACGCAGTAGAAACTTCGGCATGGCGCTTACCCCTGTTTCTTTGCCTCATGCTGTTCGATCAAGCGCACGAAGACATCATCGAATTTCAAATCCACGATATCCACGCTGTCCAGGTCGAGCTTCTGCTCGTACAACGTCTGCACGATGAGCGGGAGGCGAGTTTGGGCATCGTCCACCACGATGCGCAGGTGATCGAAGCCGCGGCTTTCGGTGCTGCGCACCCAAGGAAAAGCCTCCAGGAGCGTCTTATGCTCACGCGTCATCTGATCGGCGATGATGTCAATCGCCTCGCCGCCCAGGGCACGCGCGCGCAGGTCGGCTGGTGAGCCGACAGCCACCAGTTCCCCTTTGGCGACGATTGCCACTGTGTCGCACACATCGGCTTCGTTGACATACTGTGTCGTGACGAAGATGGTGCGCCGGCCCAGGGACTTGCCGCCGGGGCCGATGCGTTCCCGATCGCGCAGGCTGCGGAACTCCTCCCATAACGCGGCGCGCAAAATCGGGTCAATGCCGGCTGTCGGTTCGTCCATGTAAACCAGCGCAGGTTCGTGCAGCAGCGCGCACGCCAGCTCCAGACGCCGCTTCATGCCGCCGGAGATGTTGCCGGCCAGCGCGCGCTGATGTTCGCTCAACTTGACCAGTTCCAGCAGCCGCGGCAGGCGCTGCCGCCGATCATGCCAGCTCAAGCCGTAGATGGAGGCTATGAAGTTGAGGTTTTCCGCCACGCTCAGGTTGGGGTAGAGCACGAACATCTGCGGCATATAGCCGATCTGCTCGCGCTCCTGGCGCGAAAAACGGGCCGGCTCTTTGCCAAAGACCGCAACCCGTCCCTGTGTGGGGAAATAGACGCCGTTCAGCAGACGGATCAGGGTGGTCTTGCCGCTGCCGCTGGGGCCAAGCAGGCAAAAAATCTCGCCTCCCTGCACGCTCAAGTTGATATCCTTGAGCGCAACCTGCGTACCAAACACCTTGTTCACCTGGCTGACTTCGATGACTGGCGACATCTCTCCCTCTCCGCTCTCTGGTCTCTGTTTTCTATCCTCGACTCGTCCACACCACGCGCCCCTTCTTGATCACCTCCCGCACCAGGTTGCCGCCAAAGCGATAGCCCAGGTGACGATAGTCGGGTGCGTCGAGGAGTAGAATGTCCGCCTGTTTGCCGGCTTCCAGGCTGCCCACCAGCGCGCCCAGGCCGATGGCGTGCGCGGCGTTGAGGGTGGCCGCGCAGATGGCTTCCGCGGGGGTCAGGCGCAAGTAGCGGCAGGCCAGGGCGATGATGAACTGCATGGACTCGCACCAGCAGGTGCCAGGGTTGAGGTCGGTCGCCAGCGCCAGCGCGCCGCCCAGATCAAGCAGGCGCCGCGCCGGTGTGAATTCATGGTGTCCCAGGCCAAAGGGCGTGCCAGGCAGCGCCACGCCGATGGTGTTGGATTGCGCCAGCAGCGCCAGGTGATCGTCCGGCGTGCTGACCAGGTGATCCACCGAGGTAGCGCCCAGACGCACAGCCAACGGCGTCCCGCCCAGGGGCGCAAATTCGTCCACATGCAGCTTGAGCGCCATGCCCGCGTCGGCCGCGGCCGTCAGGATGCGCTCACTTTGCGCCAGGTCGAAGACGCCTTGCTCGCAGAAGACATCACAGAAGCGCGCGGCTGGCACATAGGTGGTGTAACCAGGCCCGCCGTCGGTTGCGGTCAACGCCACCTGGTACTGCAAATCGGCCACGGCCGGGATCACCTCGGCGACGAGATAATCCACATAGGCGTCCGTGCGGCCGCTGAACTCCGGCGGCACGGCGTGCGCGCCCAAGAAGGTGGGCGTCAGGTCCATGGCGTGATCTTCATCTAAGATGCGGATGGCGTCCAGCATCTTGATCTCGTCATCGAGGTTGAGGCCATAGCCAGTCTTGGCCTCGGCCGTCGTCGTCCCATGCGCCAACATGCGATCCAGGCGGCGGCTGGTTTGGGCCACCAATTCTTCGACGGAGGCGGCGCGCGTCGCCTTGACTGTGCTCACGATGCCGCCGCCAGCCTGCATGATCTCCATGTAGCTGGCGCCGGCAATGCGCATCTCGAACTCCGCCGCGCGGTCGCCGGCCCACACCACGTGCGTGTGTGGATCTACAAAGCCCGGCAGCACGATGCAATCGCTTGCATCCGTTAACTCATCCGCGGTGTAGTCGGCCATGATCTGCGCAGTGGCGCCGACGGCGACAATGACCTCGCCCTTGAGCGCCAGCGCGCCATCTTCGATCAACCCAATCTCCGCCATCTGCGCACCGCGACGCGGGCCCCCGCCCGGGGGCGCGGCCAGGGTCAGCAGTTGGCGAGCATGGTGGATGATACGCGTCACATGCATGATGGAACCTCGTTTCAGGGCAGCAGCCCAGGCTGTTCAGATGGCAGCCATTGTACCACAAATCCACTCACAAGCCCCCG
>UETR01000015.1_pt1 | contig 89923 bp, 66 predicted proteins | sample 1817881 | NCBI WGS metagenome assembly UETR01 (sample SAMEA4730918, study PRJEB27012) | Candidatus Amarolinea aalborgensis | place: Denmark | collected 2014-01-09
ACAGGCTCACCGCACGGTTCGACAGGCTCACCGCACGGGGCCTGAGCTTGTCGAAGGCCGCTGCCACCACGGCCAAGCCCAACCCGCGTGGCTTACGCGGCTGAAATACGCCCGTTACAAGATGCCAGCCCCTCCGGGGCCGTCAGGCCCGCCAGGGCCTTCCACCTCGTAGCCCGATCCGTTCACGGTCGGGCGGCGTTGTTGGTGCGCACGCTATCGGGCCAGCAACCCCGCCGGAGGCCAAAGGCCATCCGGCTACAAGGTGCAAGCCCCTCTGGGGCTACGCCCCGAAATTGAAATGCACCCGTTTTTGGGCCGGGGATTCCAGGCGCAGCACACATTCAACCACTCGGCACCCATGCCATGGTGCGTGAACACGAAGAAACGGCAAGGCCAGGCGCAGCTTGGCAGCATCTTTGGATTCTTTGTGATCTTTGTGGTCGAGAGCCTGACCGCATTGGGAGCTGCTGGTTTTGGGCTGTGAGCAAGATGACAAGCAGCCGGGAATCGGTTATACTGACTTTGGGCATGGTTCTTTCTGTGAGAATGCTGCTCTCGTTTTAACCCGATAACAGGCCGCGGATGAACACGGATCGCTGTGGATGGCTTGTTTTCATCTATTGTTGTGCGCCCCCGCGCATGGCCGACCGACTAAGAAATCTGCGAGGTCATCTCATGTCTTCAAAGCTACAGAGGGTCTGCTGGTTGTTGGTTGTTACTCTATTGGCTGTTGGCCCGCGCGCAGGGCTGGCAGCTTCTGCTTCCCCCCGGCAAGTCTTGGTGCGAATCTGGCTGGCGGCGCCGGAGGCTGACACGGCGCCGTTGGCGCACGCGCCCTTGACCCCGCTGACGCGTGAACCCCTGCCGCAGCCGTACATCCTGGCCCGCGCCGATGACGCCGGACTCGCCTGGCTGTCCGTGCACGGTTTCGCGGCCGAAATCCTGGACCCCGACGCCGGCGCCGCGCGTTATATGATGGTGGATATGACCGGGCCGGCCGCGCACGATGAGCTGTTTGCCAGCGGCCGCCTGCTGTACGCGGATGAAAGTCGCGCCTTGTGGCGGCTGGCGGCCAGCGCGGAGGTCCACGTCAGTCACCACGCCTGGCCGCTGGACACGCCGATCCGTCTGCTGCCGCGCGCGGGTGCGCCGCCGCCCGCGGCCGTGACGCCGCTGCCCCTGGTGCAGGAGATGATAGACCAGGTCAATCTGCCGCGGCTGTTGACCACCGCCAACGAGTTGAGCGGGCAGACGTCGGCCCTTATTAACGGCCAGCCGTATACCATCACCTCGCGCAACTCGCTCAGCGGCGCACCGGTGACGCAGGCAGTCGCTTACATGGTTGAGCGTATGCAGCGCTTGGGCCTGACCGTCACCACCCACACCTGGAACGCGTCGCGGCCGCCCAACGTGATCGCCGAAAAGCCGGGCCTGAACCTGGGCGCGGGCATTTACATCCTCTGCGCGCACCTGGACGACATGCCGAGCAGCGGCCTCGCGCCCGGCGCGGACGACAACGGCAGCGGCTCCATTGCCGTGCTGCACGCCGCGGAGATTCTCGCGCCCTACCACTTCGACGCCACGGTGCGTTTTGTCCTGTTCACCGGCGAGGAGCAGGGGCTGTATGGCAGCGCCGCGTATGCCCAACTGGTGCAGAACCAGGATGTGCGCGGGGTGTTGAACATGGACATGATTGCCTGGGACAGTACGGGTGGTCCGAATATGGACTTACATGCCAACAGCAGTATTGCTGGCAGCATGGCGTTGGCGCAGGTCTTCGCGGATGTTGTGAGCGCCTACGGCATCAACCTGACACCGGCGATCTACAGCAACGGCTCGAGCGCCAGCGACCACGCGTCGTTTTGGAACGTGGGCATTCCCGCGTTCCTGGTGATCGAGAATTACCGCTCCGATCCCCCGGTCGCCGCCGACTTCAACGCCTACTATCACACGTCGAATGACCGCACGGCGTACTACAACCAGACCTTTTTGACCGACATGACCAAGGCCTCGCTGGGGACCTTCGCGCATATGGCCGGGGTGCGCGCCGACTGCTACTGGGCCGATCTGAACTGTGATTCGATGGTGACAACCCTCGACATCACAACGATTGCGGGGCATTGGCGGGCGAGCCAGGGCCAATGGAACTACAGTCGCGCCTATGACATGGACAACGACGGGGAAATCACCGTCGCCGACATCCAGCGGGTGTCTGCGGCCTGGGGCTGGATTGGGCCTGGCTAAGCGAGCGCGGTTTGGCGACCCGCTGGGCGTGAAGCGGTCTGCGGCTCTCCGCGCAGGCGCTTCACGCCACCCACAACGGCACGAGCGCGAACTGGTCCACATCCACCAGGCCGAGATCGGTCAGCTTGAGGTGTGGAATCACTTCCAGGGCCGAAAAGCTCATCGCCATGAACGGATCGTGCATGGCAGCGCCCAGCGCGTGCGCGGCGCTCAGCAAATCGTCGTAGCCGCTGCGCACCGCCTCGATGGGCTGATCGGACATCAGGCCGGCCACGGGGAGCGGCAGCTGCGCCAGGGCCTGGTCGCCTTCCGCGACCACCAGACCGCCGCGCATCGCACCGACGGCGCGCGCGGCCGTCATCATGCTGCGGTCGTCCGCGCCGATCACGACCAGGTTGTGGTGATCGTGCGCGACCGTGCCGGCCAGCGCGCCGCGAGTCAAGCCGAAGCGTTTGATGAAGCCTTTGCCCACATGCCCACTGTTCTGATGCCGCTCCACGACCGCCATTTTGAGCAGATCGCGCGCCGGATCCGCCACAGCCAGCCCATCGCGCAGCGTGGGCGCTTCGATCAGATGCTCGGTGATGAGTTGATCCTCGATCGCGCCGATGACGCGCACCGCGCGGCCGGCGGCCGGAATGGCAAAGTCCAGGCTGTCCCAATCCACATTCATAGAGCTGCGCACGCGCGGCTGGCGCTGCCTGGCGCTGCCCGGCCACGGCAGCAAGCGCCCATCTTCGGCCACCACCTGTCCGGCGCGGTAGACGCGCTTGACCCTGAAATCGGCCAATGACTCAAAGACAATCAGGTCCGCCACACGCCCTGGCGCCACCGCGCCGCGATCCCGCAGCCCAAACCATTCGCTGGGGTTGAGGGTTGCCATTTGAATCGCGGTGACGGGCGGGATGCCGGCCTGCATGGCCGAGCGCACCATGAAATCAATACCGCCCAGGTCAAGCAGGTCCGCGGGCTGGCGGTCATCCGTACAAAAGCAGATGCGGCGGCTGGTCGCGGGGGTGATGAGCGGCAGGAGGGTGTGCAGATTGTGCGCATTGGTGGCCTCGCGGATGAAGATGACCATGCCGCGACGCAGCTTCTCCATCGCTTCGTCTACTGTGGTGCACTCATGGTCCGAGCCGATGCCCGCGCTGGCGTACGCGTTGAGCTGACGGCCGTGCACGCCGGGCGCGTGTCCATCCAACGGCCGACCGTGAAACGCGGCCAGCTTGGCCAGCACGCCTTCGTCGCCGTTGATCACGCCCGGATAGTTCATGACCTCGGCCAGGCCGAGCACCCAGGGATTGTGACGCAGGTCGGCAATGTCCTCTGCCTCCAGGCGCGCGCCGGTGGTTTCCATGTGGGTGGCTGGCACGCACGATGGAACGTTGACATAAACCGTGAGCGGGCCGTATTTGGCCGTCTCCAGCATATAGCGGATGCCGTCCAGCCCCAGGACGTTGGCGATCTCATGCGGATCGGTGACGACGGTGGTGGTGCCATGCGGCGTCACAGCGCGCGCAAATTGGGGCACGGTGCAGAGCGAACTTTCGATGTGCACGTGGGCGTCCAGCAGACCGGGCGCCACGAACGCGCCGTCCAGGTCGTGCACCTCCCGCGCCGGATAGCCGTCGCCAAAGCCCACGACGTTATCGCCCGCGATCACGATGTCCGTTTCTTCGATCGCGCCGGAGAACACATTGACCAGGCGCGCATGGCGTAAAACCAGGTCGGCCGGGGCTGCGCCACGGGCCGCCGCCAATCGTTCCTGCATGTTCATAGCGTTACTCTCCCCAACACGGTCTCGGCCACGAATTCCACGAATTTCACGAAATGCCTCTGCTGTCTTGGTGGAATTTGTGTCGTTCGCGGCAGGAAAACCGCTGCGCTTTATGCAAGAATTCTACTGCTGCGCTTTTACACCATTATAGCATACACAACAACCAACACCCCAAACCAATCTCCGATCGGGGTGCATTTCAAACTGGGGGCGCGTCGGGCGATTGAGGCTTCGTCGTGAGCTCAGCCGAACGATCGCTGCAACCCCGGCAAAGCCCAACCTTCGTGGGCTGCGCCCCCCAACTGAAACAGCAACCTTTTGGGGGGCCGAAGGCGAACCTGACCGGGCGAAACAGAACCTCTGCGCTCGATCCTCAGGCCATGACCCCAAAACGCGGCATCGTGAGTGATGCCGCTATCCTCGCAGGATTGGTGCCTGTCCCGTAGGGACACCTGACCCTAGATGATCGCACCCATCCGTGTCCGTCCCGTAGGGACGGTTGAACTCCTCTCTCGTAGGATAGCCCTCATTCAATCGTCCCTACGGGACGACGGCGCGGGGGGCGTCATCGGTCTCAAGTCAAGGCGTCCCTACGGGACGATTGCATTTCAATCCTGGCGGGAAGCGATCTGAGCTTACGCCAACGGCTCAGCGATTGCCCCCAAACTGAAATGCACCCCTCCGATCTCCGATCTCCGATCTCCCCTCTTCCTTGTGCGCAGTTTGAGAATCGTTTCACGTATGTTATAATCCTTTTGCCGCACGTGTCCAGTGTCCTATCCCGTCGAGCCTGGCCGGCCCCCATCTCGTGTTTGTCTGCATGCGAAACAACCTGTATGAGGAGGAGAGTGTATGGTTTCCAAACGCCTGTGGGGCTTGATGGCCCTGCTGTTGATTTCAGCCCTGGTGTTGAGCGCCTGTAGCCCGGCCGCCACACCCACCGTGACCACTGAGCAGCCAACGGCCGCCGCGGCCGCGCCGACCAAAGCCGCGGAGCCTGTCGCATTCAAGTTTGGGCTGATCCTGGTTGGCCCCTACAACGATCATGGCTGGAGCGAGGCGCACTACCAGGCTGGCAAGTACGTCGAGTCGAAGATTCCCGGGGCCACGATGGTCTACGTGGACAACGTCAACCCCGGCGCCAAGCCTGGCGTCACCGTGCCACAGCTGGTAGATGACCTGGTGGGTCAGGGCGTCAAGATCGTCTTCACCACCTCGGATGATTTCAAGGATGGTACGCTCGAAGCCGCGATCAAGCACCCAGACCTGCCGATTGTCAATGTCTCCGGCGATCATGCCTGGAAGGATGGCAAGGACTTCAAGGCGCCCAGCAACCTGAGCAACTTCATGGGGCGCATGGAATATGGCAAGATGATTGCTGGCTGCGCGGCCGCTCTGACGACGCAGACGGGCAAGATCGGCTACCTTGGCCCATTGATTAACGACGAGACGCGGCGCCTGGCCGCTTCGGTGTTCCTGGGCGCTCGCTACTGCTGGACTGAGGTCGCCAAGAAGGATGCGAAGGCGCTCAGCTTCAAGGTGACCTGGATCGGCTTCTGGTTCAACATTCCCGGCCAGACGCTGGATCCGACCAAGGTGGCGGATGATTTCTACAACAACGGCTACGATGTTGTGCTGTCCGGCATTGACACCACCGAGGCGCTGGTGGAAGGCGGCAAGATGGCACAGGCCGGCAAGAAGGCCTGGACTGTGCCTTACGATTATAAGGACGCCTGCAAGGAAGCCGAAGACATCTGCCTCGGCGTGCCGTACTTCAACTGGGGCCCGGCCTATATCAAGGCCGTGCAGATGGTGATGGATGGCAAGTGGGCGCAGTATTGGGACTGGAACGCGCCAGACTGGGCCGACATCAACAATCCGGACAGCAGCGCGGTCGGTTTTGTCAAGGGCAAGGGGCTGAGTGCAGACGCCGCGGCGAACGTGGACACGTTCATCAAGGGCCTGGCCGATGGCTCTATTAACTTGTTCAAAGGCCCGCTCAACTTCCAGGACGGGTCGGCCTATCTAAAGGATGGCGAGGTCGCCACCGATCTGCAAGTGTGGTATCTGCCGCAGTTGCTTGAGGGCATGGAAGGTCCGAGCAAGTAAGCTGGTTGTGTCCGTTCTGGCCCGGTGAAAAGCCGGGCCAGAACGGAATTTTTGTTTTCAGCGTTCATGGCTTTGTCCTCCTTTGCTTGCTCTGCCCCCAGATTGGACGCTGCTCTGTGAAAGTTGAACTCCGCAACATCCATAAGCACTTCGGGCCAGTGCGCGCGAACGACGGCATTAACCTGACCATCGAGCCGGGCACCATTCACGGCATCCTGGGCGAAAACGGCGCGGGCAAGAGCACACTCATGAAGGTGCTGACCGGCTTCATCTCCGCGGACGCCGGTGAGATCGTGCTCGACGGCCGCGTGGTGGCCTTGACGTCGCCCGCCGAGGCGGTGCACCTGGGCGTGGGTATGCTGCACCAGGACCCGCTCGATTTCCTGGCGCTGCGCGTGCTCGACAACCTGCTCGTCGGCAGCTCAGGCGGCATTTTGCCTGACCGCGCCCGCGCGCGCCAGGCTCTGCAAGACCTCTGCATCCAATTCGATTTCAAGATTGATCCTGACGCGCAGGTCGCCAGCTTGAGCATCGGCGAACGCCAGCAGTTGGAGATTGCGCGCCTGCTCTGGCTCGGTGTGCGCGTGCTCATCCTGGATGAGCCGACGACGGCCATCTCGGCGCAGCAGAGGGCCAAGCTCTTTACCGCGCTGCGAAAGCTGGCCGCGCAGGGCAAGACCGTCATCTTCGTCTCGCACAAGCTGGAAGAGGTGGAAGACCTGTGCACACAAGTGACGGTGATGGCGCGGGGCAAGGTGACGGGCGAGGCGACCATGCCCTGTCCCACGGAGCGCCTGGTGCAGATGATGTTTGGCCAGGTCATCACCTTCAAAAAGCGTGAGGCTCTGCCGCTGGGCGAACCGATTGTGGCCTTGGACCACCTGACGGTCAGCGATTGGCGTCTGGAGGTCAAAGACCTGTCGCTCAAGCTGCTGGCCGGGCAGGTGATCGGCCTGGCCGGGCTGGAGGGCAGCGGCCAGCGGCTGCTCTTGCAGGCCCTGGGCGGTCTGCTGCGCCCCACGGCCGGGCGCATCCGCATCGGCGGCCAGGACATGACCAACCGCGCCTATCGGGCCTACCTGCAAGCGGGGGTGGCTTACGTGCCGGCCAATCGCCTGGCCGAGGGATTGGTGGCTGGTTTGACCGTGACCGAGCACGTGGCCCTGGCCGAGCGCAAGCAGCCGTTCCTGGTCAACTGGGTGCAGGCCGGCCAGACGGCCGCCGCGCGCATCAAGCAGTTCAACATCAAGGGTGTGCCGGCCAGCCCGGTCGAGGCGCTGTCGGGCGGCAATCAGCAGCGCACGCTGCTCGGCCTGCTGCCGCCCAATCTGCGCTTGCTGCTGATGGAGCAGCCCACGCGCGGCCTGGACATGGAGTCTATCGAGTACATCTGGGGGCTGCTGCAGGAGCGCACGCGCGCGGGCATGGCGATCGTCTTCGCGTCGGCCGACCTGGACGAACTGCTGGACCGCAGCGATCATCTCCTGGTCTTTTTTGGCGGCCGCGTCGCGGGACCGCTCGATTCCCGGCAGACCACGGTGGAGCAGTTGGGTGAGCTGATTGGAGGTAAGGGCTTTGCGTGACACATTTTCGCGGCCGGGAACCAGCCTGGCAGAATGGGCTTTGCGCGCCGGCGGCATGCTGGCGGCCCTGGCGCTCTCCGCCCTGATCCTGCTCGCCATCGGCGCGTCGCCGCTCGATGCCTTTGGCTTGATCATCAACGGCGCGTTTGGCTCCTCCGCGCGCCTGGCCTATGTCCTGACGGCCTGGGCGCCGGTGCTCTTGTGCGCGGCTGGCCTCTTGATCACCTTTGCCGCGGGCCTGTGGAACATCGGCATCGAAGGCCAGGTGGTGCTGGGCGCGATCTTCGCCACCGGCGTGCTCCGCTGGCTGCAGCCCAGCCTGCCGCCGGCCCTGACGCTGATCGGGGCGGCGCTGGGCGCGGCGCTGGGCGGCGCGTTGTGGGCGGTGCTGACGGGCCTGCTCAAGCGCTACGGCAACGTCAATGAGATCTTCGGCGGCCTGGGGCTGAACTTCATCGCGGGCAGCCTCACCGTCTACCTGGTGCTCGGCCCCTGGAAGCGCCCTGGCATCGGCTCCACGAGCGGCACCGAACCGTTCCCGCCGTCGTTGTGGCTGCCGGCCTTTCCCGGCTTCCAGGTCAGCCCGGTGGAAATCCTGCTGGCCCTCGCCGCGATTACCGTCGTCGGCGTTGCGCTGCGCGGCACCTACTTTGGCCTGCGGCTCAAGGCCATCGGCAAGAACGTGCGCGCCGCGTACACCCTGGGCGTCTCCACCGATCGCCACATGCTGCTGGCCTTTGCCATCTGCGGCGCGCTCGCGGGACTGGCCGGCTGGGTGTTGATCGTCGGCACGAGCGCCCGTCACAATCTGTTTCCGCTGATCTCCGGCGGTTATGGCTTCCTGGCGATCCTGGTCGTGCTGCTGGCCAACCTCAGCGCGGCGTGGAGCGTGCCTATCTCGGTCTTTTTTGCCGCCATCGCCATGGGCAGCCTGCAGCTTGCCTTGCAGCGCCAGCTCGACTCCTCCCTCGGCGGGGTCATTCAGGGCCTGCTCGTGCTTTCGGTGCTCATCACGCAGGGGCTGCAAGGCCGGTTCTTGCGCCGCAAACCGTGACGCGAAGCGGCCGGACGGCTTCAACCGCGCAGGCGCAAAGGCCGCCAAGAAATTCGTCAAATTCGGGCCATTCGTGGCAAAGAATCCCTATTTGAGGCAGGCGGGACAGAAAAAACGACCATGGACATCGTGATTCTTTTGGCTTCTGTATTGGCCGCGGCGCCGCCGATTCTCTTCGCCGTGTTGGGCGAGACGATCACCGAAAAGGCGGGCGTCATCAACCTGTCGCTCGACGGCTCGATCCTGCTGTCGGCCATGACCGCGTTCATCGTCGCGACGACCAGCGGCAGCCTGCTGCTCGGCATGATCGCGGCCATGCTCGTCGGCGCGCTCGTCGCCGGGGTGATTGCGGTCATCAGCCTGACCCTGCACCAGCCGCAGGTGGCGACCGGCTTCATCCTGACGCTGCTGACGCGCGACCTGGCCTATGTGCTGGGCAACGCGTACACGCGCGTGCCCGGCCCGCAGGTGCAGCACCTGCCCATCCCCGGCCTGGCCAACCTGCCGGTCATCGGCCGCATCGTCTTCGATCAAGACCCGATGGTCTATCTGAGCCTGCTGGCGATTTTCCTGGTCTGGTTCTACATGAACAAGACGCAGCCCGGCCTCAAGCTGCAGGGGTTGGGTGAACGGCCTGCGGCGGCGTTTGCGCGCGGCGTCAACGTCACCCGCATGCGCTACGTCTACACCCTGGCGGGCGGCGCGTTGGTGGGGCTGGGCGGCGCCACCTTCTCCTTGCTGGTCAAGCCGGGTTGGGCGCGGCCCTACGGCATCGAAGGCACGGGCTGGATTGCGCTGGCGATCGTCATTTTTGGCGGCTGGCGGCCCTTGCGCGCGGCTGTCGGCGCGTACGCCTTCGTCACCCTGCAAACCCTGGCCAACACCCTGCAGAGCGCCATGCCCAACGTGCCCACGCAGCTCTTCCCCACGCTGCCCTTCCCGCTCATGATCCTGACCCTGGTGCTGGTCACCCTGGGCAACGCCGAGTGGCTGCAGCGCAGCCTGGGCCGCCTGCCCGAAGGCCTGCGCCGCGTGCTCGTGCGCAGCCTGCGCGCCCTGCAGACCTCACCCCCGGCCGCGCTGGGGACGGTGTTCGAGCAGGAGTGAGGGGAAGTGCATAGGGCAGAGTGCAAAGCGAGGAATGAGGAATGAGGAATGAGGAATGCTGAACGAGAAAGGGTCTTTGATCTCTGATCTCTGAAGACCGGAGACCGGAGACCGGAGACCGGAGACCGGAGACCGGAGACCGGAGATCATCCGCCTTCCACGCACCCGATCTCTGGTCTCTGATCTCCAATCTCTATTCTTCCACCTCCACCGCCCACGCGAGAATGGCCTGCGCTTCGTCCCAGTCGGGCTGGCGGCGCAGAGCTTCCGTGGCCTAAGTTTGGGCTTCCGCACGCTGCTCGCGCGCCTGGGCCAGCTCTGCGCGGCGCAGGGCCAGGTAGGGCGACGCCGGTTCCTGGGCTTCGGCGATATCGAGCTGCGCAGCCGCTTCGTCCAGCTGCTTGAGCTTGATCAGCTTTTCCGCATAGTTACGACGCAGCCAGGTCTCGTCCGGCGCGGACTCTATGATGGCGGCCGACAGCGCCAACGCCTCCTCCGTGCGGCCCGCTTGCTCGATCACATCCGCCAATGCGGTGCGTGCGGACGCGGCCTGCTCGGTCAACCCGATTTCGGTGTACCGCGCAGCCGCCTGCCCCAGGGCTTCCATCGCGGCCGCGAGATCACCTGCGGCGCGACATGCGGCCGCCAGCGTCTCGTAGTCCAGGGCCGCATTGTAGCTGCTGCCAATCGCGGTATGGCGCTCGACCGCCTGCCGCGCGTACTGCTGCGCCTGCCCGGCGTCTTCCTGCATCAGGGCCAGGCGCGCCATCTCCAGGTAGCTGTTGGCCTCGCCTTGCTGCGCGCCAACGGCTTGATAGAGTGCAAGAGAATTTTCGTATAGCGACTTGGCTTCTGCGTATTGTTTTTCCGCGCGCGACGCATTCCCCATGGCCTGGAGCACGTTGGCCTCGCCCAGCCGGGCGCCCACCTGGCGGTACAGCTCGAGCGCCTGCCCGTACGACGCCAACGCTCCCGCCATTTCTTTACGAAATTGCTGCACGTCGCCGATGGCCTTGAGCACGTTGGCCTCGCCCTGCCGGGAGCCCACCTGGCGGAACAGCTCGAGCGCCTGCCCGTACGACGCCAACGCTCCCGCCCGGTCGTCACGAAATTGCTGCACGTCGCCGATGGCCTTGAGCACGTTGGCCTCGCCCAGCCGGGAGCCCACCTGGCGGAACAGGTCGAGCGCCTGCCCGTACGACGCCAACGCTCCCGCCCGGTCGTCACGAAATTGCTGCACGTCGCCGATGGCCTTGAGCACGTTGGCCTCGCCCAGCCGGTCGCCCACCTGGCGGAACAGGTCGAGCGCCTGCCCGTACGACGCCAACGCTCCCGCCATGTCGGCACGAAATTGCTGCACGTCGCCGATGGCCTTGAGCACGTTGGCCTCGCCCAGCCGGTCGCCCACCTGGCGGTAAAGCTCGAGCGCCTGCCCGTACGACGCCAACGCTCCCGCCATGTCGGCACGAAATTGCTGCACGTCGCCGATGGCCCACAGCACGTTGGCCTCGCCCAGCCGGTCGCCCACCTGGCGGTACAGCTCGAGCGCCTGCCCGTACGACGCCAACGCTCCCGCCATGTCGGCAATGAAATTGCTGCACGTCGCCGATGGCCCTCAGCACGTTGGCCTCGCCCAGCCGGGATCCCACCGGGGAACAACCGAGCGCCTGCCCGTACGACGCCAACGCTCCGCCATTTCTTTACGAAATTGCTGCACGTCGCCGATGGCCCACAGCACGTTGGCCTCGCCCAGCCGGGTTCCACTGGCGGAACAGGTCGAGCGCCTGCCCGTACGACGCCAACGCTCCCGCCCGGTCGTCACGAAATTGCTGCACGTCGCCGATGGCCTCAGCACGTTGGTCTGCCCAGCCGGTCGCCCACCTGGCGGAACAGGTCGAGCGCCTGCCCGTACGACGCCAACGCTCCCGCGCGGTCGGCACGAAATTGCTGCACGTCGCCGATGGCCCTCAGCACGTTGGCTCCTTCCAGCCGGTCGCCCACCGGCGGAACAGGTCGAGCGCCTGCCCGTACGACGCCAACGCTCCGCGCGGTCGGCACGAAATTGCTGCACGTCGCCGATGGCCTGGAGCACGTTGGCCTGATCCCACGCCGTGCCTACGCGCAATGCGGCTTGCGCGGCCGATTCTAGCCATCCCAGGCGTCGCCGGTCATGGTTGTTGTAGAGCACATTGCGCCAATCACGTGTGTAGGTCAAGAGGACGGCGGCCGCCTCGTCATCCGTGGCCGCCGCCGCCAGCCATTCGATGGCGCGGCTCACGTGGTCCCATGCCAGCGGCGCCTGGAAGGTCATGCGGTTTTCTCGAATGGCGTCGTCGTAGTCAGCGACGATAGTCGCATAGTAAGCAGCGTAAGCCAGCCAGGCGCGGCGCGCTTCCTGCGCATCGAGATCCAACCGCTGCTTCGCGAAGCGTGCGATGACCTGGTGCAAGGCAAAGCGCCGCGTGGGCGCCTCCTGCGTCACTTCCAGCAGGCCGCTGTTGTGCAGCGCCACCAGCCAATCGGTCGCATGCACGTCATCCGTTTCCCACACGCGCTGCATGGCCGGCAGATCACTGTCCAGCGGCTGGCCGCCAAACACCGCCAGGCGGCGCAGGGCGCGGCGCACGTCGTCAGGCAGGGCCTCGTCGCTGACGGCCACAATCGCTTCCAACGGCGGTTCGCTGTCGGGCAGGCCGACGTGTGTCTCCGCAGCCGTTAATGCCATCAAACGGACTGCCACATCCTGATGCAGGCGGGCGACGGCGTTGCCCGCACCTACGGCGCGCGCCAGGCCATCCAGGCGCCGTGCAGCGACGTGCAGGGCTAGCGGTAGGCAGCCCAGGACTTCCACCAGGCGGTCGGCGCCAGCTTCATCGGCCGCCACCGCCGCCGCAGCTGCGTCCCCGCCCGCGCCCAGCATCTGCACCGCCGCCGGCGGCGGCAGTACGTGCACCTCATGGTTCGCGGCCTGCAAATCCGCGGCTACCTGGGGGCTGCGCGTTGTCAGCAGGGCGCGCGCCGGCGGCTGCACCGCATCGAGAAAAGGTCGTGCGTGGTCAGCCTTCCAGATGTCGTCGAGCACCAGCAGAAAGCGACGACCCGCGAGTGCGGCCCGCAGGCTGTCGGCGCGCAGGGGTGCGCTGTCCAGGCCCGCGGCGCTGACGCCGAACTGCATCAGGATTTGCCCCAGGAGAAGGAAGATGTCTGGTTTGGGGCCAAACGCCAGCCAGGCGCGTCCATCGGGAAACTCATACGCGATGCTTGAGTCATTGGCGACGCGCAGGGCGAGAGCTGTCTTGCCCACGCCTGGTAGACCGCGCACGGCCATCAGCGCAAGGGGCTTCGCCGCGCCGGCGGGATGCACCAGGTCGGCCACGAGTGCGAGCGTCAAGCGGCCGCGGCCAAATAGGTGTGGCGGCGCAGGGGGCGGCACAGGCGCATTGGCGATTTGCTGGTGTTGAGCGATCATAGACGGTTTCCTTGATGGGTGGCATTGGGCGGGCGCGCCACGCCAGGTTGCACAGGCAAGTAATTTATACACCGCTCGACCCGATTCGTCCACGTGCCATATCAGGGGGGCATTATTCAATCGTCCCTACGGGACGACGGGCGCGGGGGGCGTCATCGGTCTCAAGTCAAGGCGTCCCTACGGGACGACGGGCGCGGGGGGCGTCATCGGTCTCAAGTCAAGGCGTCCCTACGGGACGGGTGCATTTCACATTGGGGCCGAATCGGCGACTTGGCGCTTGTACGCAATCGCCGGAGTCGCTGTAACGATCGCATCGTCCATGCCGTGGTTTTGCACCCAAATTGAAAATGCACCCGACCGGACGGCAGATTGCTGGCCGGTCTCCGGTCTCCGACCTCCGGTCTCCGGTCTCTACTCTCCCCGCAGCAGCCGCCGACTCGCCGCGCTGTGCCTCGCCACCAGGTCGGCCGCATCCAGGCCCACAATCGCACCATCCTTGACGCGCACGCGGCCGTTGATGACGCTGAAGTCCACGCCCTGCGGCGCGCAGAAGACGAGCGCGGCCAGGGGATCGTGCAGGGCGCCGCTGTAAGCCAGGCGGTTCAAATTCAGCCCAATGAAATCGGCCGCCATGCCGGGCGCCAGCGCGCCGATGTCGTCACGACCGAGCACGGCCGCGCCCCCCAGGGTGGCAAGCTCCAGCGCCTCCTGCGCGCTGAGCGCGGCCGGGTTCCCCAGCACGCGCTGCAAGAGCATGGCCTGCCGCGCTTCGCCCAGGAGATGCGCGCCGTCGTTGCTGGCGCTGCCGTCCACGCCCAGGCCCACGGCCGCGCCGCGGTCCAGCAGGCGGCGCACGGGCGCAATGCCGCTCGCCAGGCGCATGTTGCTGCTGGGACAGTGCGCAGCGCCGGCGCCGGTGCGCGCAAACAGATCAATCTCGGCTTCGCTCAAGTGCACGCAGTGCGCGTGCCAGACGTCAGGGCCCATCCAGCCCAAGTCTTCGGCGTACGCGACCGGCCGCCGGCCAAAGCGCGCCAGGCAAAACTCCTCTTCATCCTTCGTCTCCGCCAGATGGGTGTGCAGGCTGACGCCGTAGCTGCGCGCCAGCGCGGCGCTCGCGCGCATCAGGTCCGGCGTAACGGAGAAGGGTGAGCAGGGCGCGACGACGATGCGCACCATGCCGAAGCGCTCACGCTGGTGGAAGGTCTCGATCGCACGGCGGCAGTCGGCCAGGATGGCGTCTTCGGCTTCTACGACGGCGTCCGGAGGCAGACCACCCTGACTTTCGCCCAGCGACATGGAGCCGCGGCTGGCGTGGAAGCGAATGCCCAGCTCGCAGGCGGCCTCGATTTCGTCGTCAATGCGGCTGCCGTTCGGCCACAGGTAGTGATGATCGCTGCTGGTGGTGCAGCCGCTGAGCATCAGCTCGGCCAGCCCCAGCTTGGCGCCCAGGTAGACCGCCTCTGGCGTCAGCCGCGCCCAGATCGGATAGAGGGTCTTCAGCCAGTCGAAGAGGACGCTGTTCTGCGCCAGCGCGCGGGTGAGGGACTGGTAGAGGTGATGGTGGGTGTTGACCAGGCCCGGCAGCACGATCATGCCGCGGGCGTTGATGACGGTGTCCGCGTGGTCGGGCAGGCTGGCGCTTGGCCCCACCTGCTCAATCGCGTGGTCGCGCACGAACAGCGCGCCGTCTTGGATCTGGCGCCGTTGGGCGTCCATGGTGACCAGTACGTCCGCGTGCTGCACTAAGAGCGTAGACATCGTTGTCTCCTGTCAGTGATGCGATGCGGCGCAAGCCGCTGGCTTGCAGCTGTCAGATTGCGCCCGCAAGCCGCGGGCTTGTGGACAGCGACTAGAACTCCAGTTTGCGATAGCGCATGGCGACGCTTTCGGCCAGGCCGATGCCAAGCATGAAAATGAGCAGCGAACTGCCTCCGTAGCTGATCAAGGGCAGCGGCTTGCCTGTGACCGGCAGCAGGTTGAGGTTCATGCCGATGTTGACGGCCGCCTGGAAGAAGATCAGGGAGGCCACGCCGATGACCAGCAGGCGGCCAAAGCTGTCACGCGCCAGGTCGGCCACGCGCAGGAGGCGCAGCAGCAGGAGGATGAACAGAATCAGCACGACGGCCGCGCCCACGAAACCGAGTTCTTCTGCAATCACGGAGAAGATGAAATCGGTGTGGCGCACGCGCAAGAAGTGCAGTTGACTTTGGCTGCCGTGGAAAAGCCCTTGCCCCAGGATGCCGCCGTTGCCGATGCTGATGAGCGCCTGGTTGACGTTGTAGAAATCGTCAGGATTGCCCGTGGGGTTGAGGAAGAGCAGAATGCGATTGCGCATGTAATCCTGCATTGACAGCCAGACCAGCGGCGCGACCGCGGCCGCGGCGATCCCGGTCAGGGCCGCGTAGATGAGCGGCAGCCCGGCGACGAGCAGCATGACCGCGCCGGCAAACGCGATAGACAGTGTGGTGCCCAGGTCTGGCTGCAAATAGATGAGCACCAGCGGCACGACGAGCAGGAGCAGCGCGCCCAGGTAGGTGCTGATGCGCTGCATGGCGTTTTCGCGGTTCGCCAGAAAGCGCGCCAGGACGATGACGACCAGGATCTTCGCCAGCTCGGACGGCTGCACGGCCAGGCCAATTTCCACCCAGCGCTGCGCGCCGCCCTGCGTCAGGCCGACAATTTCCACGAGGCCGAGCAGGCCGATCAGAATGGCGTACACCAAGATCGGCGCGGTTCCTACCAGGGTATAATCCACGCTGGCGGCGATGAAGATCAGGGCCAGTCCAAGCAGAGCAAAGGTGATCTGCCGGCTGACCATGTCCTGCAGTCCTGGCGTGTTGATGGTGGCGCTGCGCACCATGATCACGCCCATGGTCACCATGGCCAGGGTGATCGCCAGCAGGGGCCAGTCAAAATTACGCCATGCGCGTGACATCAGGATGACCTCCGTAGGGAATCGGCTGGCGCGCCCGATTCATATTTCACTTGATCCCAGGGTTCAATTACGATGGCGCCGTCCATGATGCGCGCGACTTGGGGAGTTGACCGGTTTCGCCGCCCGGGCAGGAGCCAGCGCAAACCACGCGCCGCGGGCGCGCGCCACATGGCGCTGCCGATGCGCAGCTCGGTTGGCTGCAGCGCCAGTGCACAGACCACAGCCGGTTGGTCGCCCAACATGCCGGCGTGAACGATTCCGGCCAGTCGTCCCCAGACGACGACATCGCCCCCGGCGATCAGCTGCGCGCCCGGCTGGACATCGCCGATCACGATGACAGCCCCTGGATGCTCGATGGTTTGCCCGCTGCGCAGGGCGGCGTGGACGAGCAAGGCTGGCGTTTGACCAGGTCGGCCGGCGTTGGTCGCTGGCGCGGCCGCGCGCGCCGACCCCAGGGCGCGGCTGCCGTTGGCGCGCAGCGCCGGCGTGACCTGGATGGCCAGGCCGAGGCTGGCGGCTGCGCGCTGCGTGGTTGGTTGGTCGCTCACCAGCGCCCACAGGCTCACCTGGTGCGTTTCCAGCATGTGCCCGATGGCGGTAATGTCCGCCTCGGTCAGCAAGCGTGATCCGGCGGCGACAGCCACGCGTCCGCCTTTGACGAAGGAAGCCATCGCCTGCAGGCGCTCATCCACCTGGGCCAACACGGCGTCGAAATCGCCATCGGGCAGGGTAATCACCAGGCCGCTGCTGGTGCCTCTGATCTGCACCGCCTGCTCTGCTCTCACATTGGCTGTCTCTGTGCTAACCATGCGCGAGGTACACCTTAGTCTCCGACCTGCAGCCGGTGGTAGGGGTTGCCAGGCGGCATGGGAACTTTGAAGAAGTAATGCAGAATCTCCGACACGACCGGCACGGCCACGGCTGATCCTTCACCGCCGTTGTAGATAAAGGCGACCACGGCGATCTGTGGGTTATCGAACGGCGCGAAGGCCATGAACCAGGCGTGCGTCGGCAAAAAGCCTTTGGCGTCGTAGCCGATCTCGGGATCCCAAAATTCAGCGGTGCCTGTCTTGCCGGCAACCGCAATCCCAGCCACGCGTGCGCCGGGCGCGGTGCCATTCGACCAATTGACCGCGCCGAAAAGGCCTTCGCGCACCACGGCCATGTATTCCGGCTTGATCGGCAGCGTGCGGATGATTTCCGGCTGCATCTCCATGCTCACCACGCCGTCTGCGTCCGTCATGCGCGCCACGAGCTGCGGCCGATAAAGGGCGCCCCCATTGGCCACGGCTGCGGCCGCGTTGGCTACTTGCAGCGGGGTAGCCAGGACGAAGCCTTGACCAATGGACATGTTGTAGGTGTCGCCGGTGACCCAGCCTTCGCCGTATGTCAGGCGTTTCCATTGATCGCTGGGAATCAGCCCCGGATGTTCACCGGGCAGATCAATGCCGGTGACATCGCCGTAGCCAAATGCGAGCGCATACTGGGCCAGACGGTTTACGTCGAGGCCCTGCATCTCGCGGAAGCCGCCTCCCGCCTGGTAGAAAAAGACGTCGCAGGAGACGGCCAGCGCTTCCGCGACGGTGATAGCGCCGTGGCCACGTCCGTATTTGGCAAGCCAGCAGTAGAATGGCTGCGCCTTGCTGAAGTCGTTCGGATAGAACTTGTTGGGCAGCCACAGGATGCCGTTGTCCTGCAGGCGGGTGCGCGAGGTGATGACGCCTTCTTGCAGCGCGCCTGCGGCCGGCACGGTTTTGAACGTGGAACCGGGAGGATAGATGCCACTGATGGCATGGTTGAGAAGCGGGCGGTACTTGTTCTCACTGAGCGCCGCATACTCGTCGCTGGTGATGCCGTCGGCGAATTGATTGTTATCGTAGGTTGGCAAGCTGACCATCCCCAGCACGGCGCCGTTCTGCGGATTGATGGCAACGGCCGCCCCCGATGGGGAACCGGCTGCCTCCAAACCGCGGCGCAGCGCCTTTTCCATCGCCTGCTGCAGGTCTACATCAATCGTCAGCACCAGGTTGAGGCCAGGGGTCTCAGGCAGCGGTTGGCCGATGGTTCTCACCTCACGGCCCGCCACATCCACTTCAATCTCACGCAAACTGGCCTGGCCGTGCATTTCTTTCTCGAATGTGCGCTCAATGCCCGCGTAACCCACCCAATCATTGGGCGCGTACCCCTTGTCGCGGTACGAGTCGGCTTGATCGGCCGGAATGGGTCCCATGTAACCGATCACGTCCGAGGTCAGCGCGCCCGTCAGGTATTCTCGTTCGGCGTTGGTCAAGAGGACAACACCCGGCAGCGTATACTGGGCTTCTTTGAGCACAAACGCGGCGTCTGTGGGCAGGTTGAGGACGACGTCAAGCGGAGCAAAAGCGCTGCCCAGACGCGCGTTTTCAACGGCCTGCGTCATCAAGCGCACGAGGTCTGCGCGCGGCAGTTGCGCCAGATCCTCAGCCGCCACCGGCAGGCGCAGCGGCGGCGCGCTGGTGGGTGTGACAGTCGGCGCGCTGATGGGCGTCGGCGTGCCGCGTGCACGCGCCGCCACGCGCGTGGGGCGCACCGTTGCCTCTGGGGTGACGGTGACGGTCGGCGTGATCACAGCCGATACGGGCATCGTCAGCAGATCGAGCAGGCGGCTCAGCTCAGCGGCCAATTCATCTTCATCGTCTGGCAGGTTCGCCGGCACCACAGCCACCGCAAACGTGGGGCGATTGCGGGCCAGGGTGCGTCCCTGGCTGTCATAGATGACGCCGCGCGGGGCCGGTTCTGAGATTTCGCGAAAGCGATTCTGATTCGCGCGCGCGCGCAGGGTCGCGCCCTGACTCACCTGTAGACGCCACAGTTGGGCGGCAAGACCGAGGAAAGCCAGTACGATCAAGATTCGATAGAGAAACGTGCGGACCACCGCCGCTTGAATTTGGTTCACGTTGGTTTGCGCCGCCAATCAGATCTGCTCGCCGCGCTCACAAATCGAGCCGCCGTGCCGCGGCGCGCCGGCCCAGGGCCAGCATGACCACATACACCACCGGCAGTAAAGCCGCATTGTAGAGGGAGTCGGGCACAATGACCCTGAAGAACGTCACGGACCAGGTTGTGGGGCGTCCCGTCAGCGCCAACAAGATCAGCAGCACCAGGCCATAGACCAAGCCCGCCGCCAGGCCGCTGAGGATCCGGATGACGAGCCGTTCACGGAAAATGGTCGAAGCGCCGACGCCGACCAGGTAAGATGCGACCAGGAGCGCCAAAGCCGAGGCGCCGAACGGCGTGCCGCCCAAGAGATCGAGCCATAGGCCGCCGATTAGCGCCCACCAGAGTCCTTCCTGGCTGCCGCCGATGAGTGTCCAGGCGATCACGACCAGGAGCTGCAAGTTCGGTTTTGCCCCCCACAGGCTGATGTGAGGGACAAGGGTGGTCTGCAAGAGGCCGATGAGGGCCAGCGCCGGCACCAGGAAGTAGAGATTCATCCCACAAATACCCGTTACCGCGCCGGCGGCGGCCGATTAGCGGTTGACCCGAAGTCGGTGATGACCAACACGAGTTCGAGCCGGCCAAAGTTGACCGTGGGCCGCACCTCAGCTTGTTGGAACATCTCGTAGTCGCGGCGCCTGACGCTCAGAATCTGGCCGATGACCAACCCCTTGGGCAGACTCTCGCCGAGGCCCGATGTCAACACAATATCGCCCGGGCTGATGACTGCATCTTGCGTCAGGTAGTTGACGACCGGGTTGCTGCCATCTACGCCTTGCAGAACACCCAAGACGCGCGAGCCTTGCACGATCACGTTCACCGCGCTGTTGGGATCGGTGATGAGCAGGACTTTGGAACTGCTGGCGTTCACCTCGATAATGCGTCCCACCAGGCCTACATCGCTCATCACCGGCATACCGGCTGCAATGCCCTGGTTGCTCCCCAGGTCAATCACCAGGTACTTCAGGAAATTGGGGTCACGACCCACTACGCGCCCGACAATTTGGCCGCCGCGCATGACGAGATTGGGATTGCTCTGGCGAAAATTCAGCAGGCTGCGCAGGTTGGCGTCTTCAATCTCGATGTCGCGCAATCGCACATTCTCGACGGTCAGACGGTCTGCCAGCTCCTGTAAATCCTGGTTGCGCTGCCGCAGCGTGCCCAGATCATAGAATAGGTTGACCACAGATTGCGCGCCTCCGGCCAGGCTGGTCAAACCAGATTGAATCGGGAGCACCGGCCGCAGAATCAGCCCTTTGATGCCAATCAAACGACCGTTTTGGTCAAGGATCATCAGCACAACACAAACGGCGACAAAGATGAGGAGACGCAGCGGGGTTGCGCGTTGGTTGGTTTGAGTCATGTCTCTGTCAAGCGGTGACCCAGATCACCCCTCAATGAATGGTGCTGCCGCGCTGCATACTGGTCAGCACCTTGCGCAGGTCTTCGAGCGATTCCAAGATCTTTTCCGCGCCCTTGGCCACACAGGACATCGGCTCGTTGGCTGCATACACTTTCATCTTGGTCTCTTCGCTCAAGCGTTCGGACAAGCCACGCAGCAAGGCGCCGCCGCCCGCCAGTACAATGCCGTCGCTCATCAAGTCGGCCACCAACTCTGGCGGCGTGTCGTCGAGCGCAGATTTGATGGCTTCCACAATCACGTTGACCGAGTTGCGCAGGGCTTCACGGATCTCGATACTGCTGATCTCCACGCCTTCGGGCAGTCCGGTGATCAAATTGCGGCCGCGCAGCGTATAGGTGATTTCCTGTTCCAGCGGATAGGCCGAGCCGGCCTCGATCTTGGCCTGTTCTGCGGTGCGATCGCCAATCAGCAAGTTGTATTTCTGCCTGGCATAGGCAATGATGTCTTCATCCATCTCATCGCCGGCCACACGGATCGAACGCGCGACAACGATGCCGCCCAGGGCAATGACGGCCACCTCGGTCGTGCCGCCGCCAATGTCTACAATCATTGAACCTTTGGCATCGGTCACCTTCAGACCCGCGCCGATCGCGGCCGCCATCGGCTCCTCAACCAGGTAAGCCTCGCGAGCGCCGGCGCTGATGGTGGCGTCATGCACGGCGCGCTTCTCCACCTCGGTGACGCCGCTCGGAATGCCAACCACGACGCGTGGGCGAGGAATCCGCAGCAGAGAGCGTTCGTGAACTTTGCGAATGAAATGATGGAGCATCTGCTCCGTGACATCGAAATCTGAGATCACGCCATCGCGCAATGGGCGCACCGCGACAATGTTGGCCGGCGTGCGACCGACCATCTCTTTCGCCTCAGCGCCGATAGCCAGCACCTTTTTGGTTTTTTTCTCGATGGCAACCACGGATGGTTCGTTGATGACAACGCCCTGGTTCCGTACGCAGACGAGGGTGTTGGCAGTGCCCAGGTCAATACCAATATCGAGCGAAAACAGGCCTAACAGCCAGTTGAGTGGACTAAACAACTCGGACTCTCCTCCAACGGGGATGGACTGTGACGAAAAAATCGGCCTGCCAGCATGTCAGGCCGCGTGCATGGGCGCGGAAACTGGCGAGCCTTGCGCCCGTGCGCGCCTATGGCGCCATTATACCATGCGCCAACTGATACGTAAAACGCCGAAGACGAAACGAGAGAGTAGAGGTGCATCACGCATAGACCCTGATCATAACGGACGGCGGCGCACATTGGTTACGACCAGCCGCCGCCCGGCGCGCTTATGCGACGTTTTGCACAAGCGCGCTTCAGATTTGTATCATGATTGACATTTTTTGTATTCTCGGTTAAAATGCGTCCATTGCCGTCAGCCGATCAAGCTGGCGGCATATCATGCACGCGCTTGACTTTGATCGGGATTTCCCGCTGGCGTCGTGATGAGCACAGCTCGATAGTGGTTGCCAGGTGCTTTGTTAGGGTCGCATGTAATCCGTGATTCTCGTTGGGCCGGCAGTTGGCGCAAGCGTCAAGATTGACTTAACCAAGCACTGATACATTACGAAAGTCTATAACCATACTGCAAGCGGGCGCGAATTGCGCTCTTTTTCCTTGAGAGGAAAAGCGAAGTCTATTCCCGCTTGCAGTACAACAAGCCAATGGAGGATTGATGGGGACTTATGCGACGAAAGATATCCGCAACATCGCGTTGGTTGGGCACAGCGGTTGCGGTAAGACCTCCCTCAGCGAGGCCATGTTTTTTGATACGGGTGCGGCCACGCGCCTCGGTCGTGTAGAAGATGGCACCACCGTGTCGGACTGGGATGACGAAGAGAAACGGCGCCATGTTTCGATCAACACCGCGGTGATTCCATGCGAATGGAAGGGCGCCAAGATCAATCTGCTGGACACGCCGGGCTACGCCGATTTTGCCGGCGACGTGATTGCCGCGGTGGCCGTGGCCGATGCGGGTTTGGTGATGGTGGACGCGGTGGCTGGCGCGGAAGTCGGCACAGAACTGACCTGGAGCTACCTGAACGAGCGCAGTCTCCCACGCCTCGTGGTGGTCAACAAGATGGATCGTGAGAACGCCAATTTTGACAAGGCGCTGCAATCCCTGCGCGAGCATTTCGCCGGCGCGATCGTGGCGCTCCAGGTGCCGATTGGCAAGGAACACGACTTCCGCGGCGTGGTTGATCTGATGCAGATGAAGGCGTTTGTTGGGCCGAAGGGTGAAATGCAGGACATCCCCGCCAACCTCCAAGCCGAGGTGGACAAGGCGCGCACGCTCCTGATCGAGGCCGCTGCGGAAGGCAACGACGACCTGATTATGAAGTACCTCGAAGGGGAAGAGCTGACACCCGAGGAGATTCAGCTTGGCCTCGGCCTCGGCATCCGCGCCGGCTCCATTGTGCCGGTTGTGTGCACTGCGGCCAGCGCCAATCTCGGCGTGCAGGCGTTGATGGACGCGTTGGTGCTGCTGGCGCCTTCGCCCAACCAATCCGCGCCGGTAACCGCGGTCAGGTCCAACACGGGCGACACGATGACGCTTGCCACAGACCCCAACGGCCCCCTGGCGGCGCTGGTCTTCAAGACTGTGGCTGACCCCTATGTCGGTCGCGTCACTTTCTTCCGGGTCTTTTCGGGCACCATGCACTCTGACTCACGCGTGTTCAACTCGCGCAGCGAGAGTGAAGAGCGCATTCCGCAGTTGTTCACGCCCCGCGGCGAACAGCACACCAACGTGGACGTGGTAGTGGCTGGCGACATCGGCGCAGTGGCGAAACTAACCTCAACCATCACCTCGGACACGTTGTGCGAGAAGGCCGGCGCGCTGCAGCTTGCCAAGCCGAGCTATCCAAGTCCGCTGTTCGCCGTAGCAATTTCGCCGAAGACCAAGGCCGATTCGGCCAAGCTCGGCCCCGCGCTGACGCGTCTCAGCGAGGAAGACCCCACCTTGCGTTGGCGACAGGAGCCATCTACGCAGCAGACGATTTTGGAGGGCATGGGCGATACGCACATTGACATCGCCATTCGCCGCATGGAGTCGAAGTTTGGCGTGGGGGTTGAGACGGCAGTGCCCAAGGTGCCTTACCAGGAGTCCATCACCAAAAACGCCAGCGCGATGTATCGCCACAAGAAGCAGACAGGCGGCGCCGGCCAGTTTGGCGAAGTGCATTTGGAAGTCAAGCCGCTCGCGCGCGGCGCTGGTTTCGAGTACAGCACCGATCGTGTGTTTGGCGGCGTCATTTCCAACTCCTTCTTCCCGTCCATCGAAAAAGGCATCAAATCGGTGCTAGAATCGGGCGCCATGGCCGGCTATCCGGTCGTGGACGTGCGCGTCGAAGTCTTCGATGGCAAGATGCACCCGGTGGACTCGAAAGACATCGCGTTCCAGGTGGCTGGTCGCGAGGCGTTCAAGCTGGCAATCCAGCAGGCAAACCCCGTGCTGCTTGAGCCGATCATGGATGTGGCCATTACCGTGCCTGATGAGTACATGGGCGACGTGCTGAGCGACATCAACACCAAGCGCGCCCGCGTGCAGGGCATGACCCAAGAGCGCGGCCGCAGCATCGTGACCGCCCAGGTGCCCCTGGCCGAGATGCAGCGCTACGCCACCGATTTGCGCTCAATCACACAGGGCCGCGGCCTGTTTACCATGACTTTCTCGCACTACGAAGTGGTGCCGGCTCATGCCGCCGAAGCGATTATTGCCGAGGCCAAACGCGAGGCTGAGAAGGAGTAAGCGCCCAGCGCGCACCGTTGCGGTGGGCGGCGACCTGGACAGTTGCAGGAATTCTTAGAATCAAAGGCAGCGCGTGGATTTACCATGTGCTGCCTTTATCTTTCAAGGTGGGCTTTGCCTTTGCACCTCTGCGCCGTTGCGTTAGAGTGCATTTCAATTTCGGGGCGTAGCTCGCGATTTTCAATGCAAAGGCGTCAAGACGCTGGGGCGCAATTCAGTTTCGCAGCCTAGCCCTGGCGGGGCTTGCATCTTGTAGCCGGATGGCCTTCGGCCTCCGGCGGGGTTGGCGGCCCGAGGGCGCGCCATCAACGCCGCCCGACCGTAAACGGATCGGGCTACGAGGGGGAAGGCCCTATCGGGCCTGACAGCTCGGGAGGGATTTGTCTCTCGCAGCGGGCGCATATTCATTCCGCGGCGGTAACTATTCAGGCGGCGCGCCGTGGCAAGCGAGCGATTGAAATCGCGCCTGATGGGCGTTCCGCCAGGCGTCCACTCAGGTTGGACGCGGCGCCGGTCGGCTCCGGCCGACGGCTCGACTGAGACTTCGGCGAGCTCAGTCGAGCCGCTCGCCGAAGTCCTGGCGGCGGCACGCCCTTGCGGCCCGAATTCATTCGGCGGCTGCAGTCGGCGCAGGATGCCTGAACAGTTACCCGCGGCGTAACCCATGCACGTGGGGCTTCGCCGAGGTCTCAGCCGACCCGCTCTCATGCTGAAATGCACCCGTCGCCAGAAAGTGTTGGACTTTCCCGTCTCTTTGCTGTATACTCAGCTCGGGCTGCGCCTTACCTAACGGGTGATCAGCCCAGGAGGTTGACATGATTCAGAAGAATTTTCCTGGACGTGGGAAAGTGGCGGTCTTGAAGACCACGCCGCAAACGGTGCTGGATGACTATGAAAAGCTGCTGCAGCTGGCCGATGTGCAATCTGCCTTGCCCACCGACAAAGAGACGATCCTCAAGATCAACATTTCCTGGCAGACCTGGTATCCTGCCTGTTCCACCGAACCGTGGCAGCTCGAAGGCGTCATTCGCGGTCTGCAGCGCGCCGGATACCATGACCTGATTGGCGCGCAGAATCAGACGGTGGTTGTGGATGCGTATGTGGGCGAGCGCAACAACAAGCACAAACCGGTGGTTGACGCCTACGGCGTGCGCAATGTCCATCTGTACGAGCCTGAGGTGCGTTGGATTCGCTATGAACCGCGCGCGCCGATGCTGGTGCTCAACAAGATCTTCCCGGACGGCATTCTCATCCCGGAGATGTTCATCGGCCGCAACATCGTGCATCTGCCTACGGTCAAGACGCACGTCTTCACGACGATTACCGGCGCAATGAAGAATGCATTTGGCGGGCTTTTGACCGAAAAACGTCACTGGACGCATGGCGTCATTCACGAGACCCTGGTGGACCTGCTGACCATTCAGCAAGAGATTCACAGCGGGTTGTTCGCGGTGATGGATGCCACCTTTGCCGGCGACGGCCCTGGGCCGCGCGCCATGCGCTGGCATGAGAAGGATCTCATTTTGGCGTCGGCCGATCAAGTGGCGATTGATGCGATGTCCGCCAAACTGCAAGGCTTCAATCCCATGGAAATCCCCTTCCTGCGCCTGGCGCATGAGATGGGACTGGGCGTGGCGGACCCGAAGGAAATCGAGTTGGTTGGCTACGATGTTTCGGGCGAGGATTGGCGCTTCGTGCAGGAGGACACCTTTGCCAGCCGCGGCCAGAAGCTGATCTATCACGGCGCGCTCAAGCCGTTCGAGAATCTGCTCCTGCGCTCACCGCTCGTGCCCTGGTCGTTCTTTGCATCCAACTTCTACCATAATGTCTATTGGTACCCGTTTGTGGGACGCCCGCGCGTGCAGGCCGCGCTGGAAACGAAGTGGGGGCGCTTGTTCCAGCAATACGGCGATGGCCGCGTCGTGATGCCGGGTGTGGAACCGCAGACAACGTTGATTGCCGCGGCTGGCGCAGCCGGCGCGGCGCTGCTGTTGGGCGGTATGCTGAGGCGACGCCAGCAGCCCAGATAATTATTGACATAAGGAGCCGTGCGCGTATGACTGATTTGTGGAAGGTAGACCTGCATTGTCACAGTTGGTTCTCGCGTGACTGTTGGATGAATCCACGCGCCATCATCGAGACCGCGCTAGAGCGCGGCCTGGACAAGCTCGCCATTACTGAGCATAACAATGTAGAAGGCGCACGGCTGCTCAAGCGCCTGGCGCCCGATTTGATCATCGTTGGCGAAGAGATCAAAACCACCGCTGGCGAATTCATCGCCTATTTTGTCACCGAGGAAGTGCCCAAAGGGCTGTCGCCGGAGGAAACCCTGGCACGGTTACGCGCGCAAGGCGCGGTGATCAGCATCCCCCACCCGGCCGACTCGTTTCGCCGTTCCGCACTGGGCGAGGTGAACACGCAGCGTTTTGTGGATCAGGTGGACGCGATCGAGGTCTTCAACGCTCGCTGCCTCTACCGCGACGACAACGATGCCGCGCTGTCCCTGGCGCGTCGCTACGGCAAACTGATCACGGCTGGCAGCGACGCCCACACCATCGGTGAAATCGGTCGGGGCTATCTCCTGATGCCGCCTTTTAGCGATGACCGGCCGGCCTTCATGCGCAGCTTGAGCGCCGCGGAGGCCGTAGGCGTGCCGAGCGGCCTTTGGCCTCACTTTGCCAGCACCTACGCCAAGTGGGCCAAGCGCGTGACCGGCTTCAAACCACCTGCCTGACCTCCCTGCTGGCCGCCGACCCGCAACGTTGGCGGCCAGCGCCTGACGACCTTCCCCCTGCCCGCACCTTCGTTTTGGTGAGACCCGGATCATGATCCTGCTTGTTATCGCGGCGTCCGTGCTGGCCGCGCTGGCGCCGACCGTGCTTTATACGCTCCTTGTCTGGTGGGCTGACCGCCACGAGCGCGAGCCGCTGCCTTTGCTGCTGGCCGTCTTCTTTTGGGGCGCTGTGCCAGCCACCGCCGTAGCCCTGATCCTGGAAGGCTCAGGGCAGACCCTTCCGCAGGTCAGCGAAGGCATCTACCGCGGCGCGATTCTATCCAGCGCGCTTGGCGTGCCGATCATCGAAGAAGTCGTCAAGGCGGTAGCCTTGTTGGCCGTGGTCACCTGGGCCGCGCGTGAGTTTGACGGCGTGCTCGATGGCATCGTCTACGGCGCCGTGGTGGGCTTTGGTTTTGCCATGACGGAGAATATCTTCTATTTCATCGGCGCGTACGGCGAACAAGGCTGGAGTTGGTGGGCGGCCGTGGTGGGCCTGCGGGCCGTCATCTTTGGCTTCAATCACGCCGTCTTCACCGCGTGCACCGGCATCGGTTTTGGCCTGGCCGTGCTCAGTCCGCGACGCGGCTGGCGCTGGCTTTTTCCTTTGTTGGGGTTGGCCGCGGCCATCTTACTTCATGGGCTGCACAACCTGGGCGCTGAGCTTTCCAGCGTCTCCATCGTGCCGTTCCTGGTGGGAACCCTGGCCGATTGGGGCGGTTTTTGGCTGCTGGCGTTGATTATCATCTTGACGTGGGACCAGGAGCGCCGGTGGATCCGCGTTGAATTGGCCGATGAGGTTGGCGTGCTCCTGCGACCCGAAGAGTACGAGGCGATACTCACGTTCAGCGCGCGCGCGGTGCGCCGCCTGGCCATCCTGCCGTTTTGGCGCAGCAGTGCGCCGCAGCGAACCGCGCTGTTTCAGCATCGCCTGGTTGACCTGGCCTTTGTCAAAGCCCGGCTGCGGCGCCTGGCGACCTCGGAAACCAACCAGGCAAACGCCTTGCGCGGCCGCGCGGATCAACTCCGCGCGCAGATTGCTGCGCTGCGCCCGGACACAGCGCCTCTTACGCCCCCCGTGGATACCTGATTTCGAGATGGAGGAGAGGAAATGCCGTTGATGTTGAATTTGGCCCTGAATGGATCGAGCCAGACTGGCGGCGCACTGGCGGAAGATATTCGCCTGGCGCGGACGGCTGGCTTTGGCGCGCTCGAGATGTGGATTCCCAAACTGGAATACGCGCTGCAGGGCGGCAGCCTCGCCTTCGTCAAGAAGCTGCTCAAGGGCGAAAAGGGCGAAAAGCCGGTGCGCGTCGTGGCCCTCAACCGGCTGAGCGATATCATCTTTCGTGACAAACGCGCGGCTGCGCAGCTCGACGCGCAGACCCATTCGCTGGCTGCCTCGGCCATGTCGCTGGGCGCGCCGTGGATCGTCGTGGAGGCCGGCCCGGCGCCGGCTGGCGTCGCCCCGGCCGACGTGACCGCGGAAGTGGGCCGCGCCCTGGCCCACATTGGCAAGATCACCACGCAGTATGGCGCGATCAGCGTCGCTCTGGCCCCTGGCGGCGCCGTCAGCTCCGTCAGCCAGGCCCTGGCCGCCCTGCAGCTCAGCGGCCGCAGCAACGTGGGCCTGGCGCTCGACGCCAGCTACGTCGAGGCGGCGTTGGCCGATGCCAGCTTTCGTCCCACGCAGTTGGCGGTCGTGCACCTGGCCGCCGAACTGTCTGCGCCGGCGTGGAAGGCGCTGGCGGTCGCACTGATCAACGCCGGCTTCAGCGGTTTCTTCTCTGCCGAACCGCCCGCGTCGACCGATGTGAGCGCCTGGGCCGCGCAAACCGTGGCCTGGCTGCAGCAAGTCTCCAGCGACTGAATCAATCGTGAGTCGCGTCACTGTCTCTGCGCACGCGCGGGACTACAGTGGCGCGGCTGTTCGAGGCTTCCTGGGCGTTGATGGCCCGGGCACATGCCTCAGCACTCTCCAACTCTTTTCATCGTGAGGAATTCATGTTCAAGAATCCTGCCGCAGTCAGCGCCGAGTTGAGTAAGCAGCGCTATATTGCCTCGGACGCTATCTCCACGGTGCTTTATCTGGCCGAGCAGTTGAGCAAGCCTGTGCTGACCGAAGGCCCGGCCGGGGTGGGCAAGACCGAGCTGGCAAAGGCGTGGGCTGGCGCCAGCGGCCGCCGCTTGATTCGTCTCCAGTGCTATGAAGGCCTCGATGAGACCAAGGCGCTGTACGAATGGGAATATGCCAAGCAGATGCTCTACACGCAGCTTCTGCGTGATAAGCTGTCGAACCTGCTGGCTGACGCCAAGTCGCTGGCCGAGGCCGCCGATCGCCTGGCGTCGGAGGACGATGTCTTCTTTTCGGAGCGCTTCCTCCTGCCGCGACCGCTCCTGTTGGCCCTGACCTCGCCCGATCCGGTTGTGCTGCTGATTGATGAGATTGACCGCGCCGACGCCGCGTTCGAAGCGTTTCTCCTCGAAGTGCTGAGCGATTTCCAGGTCAGCGTGCCGGAGCTGGGCACGGTGCGCGCAGTGCATCTGCCGATGGTGGTGTTGACAAGCAACAATACGCGCGAGTTGAGCGAGGCGCTCAAGCGGCGCTGCCTCTACCTCTTCCTCAGCTATCCCAACCTGGAGAATGAGCTGGCTATCGTGCGCCTGAAGGTGCCTGATCTCGCGCCGCAGCTGGCGCGCCAGGCCGTGGACATGGTGCAGCAGATTCGCCAGATGGACCTCAAGAAACGACCGAGTATCAGTGAAACCCTGGATTGGGCTAAGGCCCTGGTCACGCTGAACGCCAAGCACATTGACCAGCAGACCCTGGATACCACACTGACCGTGCTGTTGAAGCATGAAAGCGACGTGCTGCGTGTGCAGCGCGGTTTGTCCAGCGGAAGCAGCAGCAGCGCCGATTTCCAGCCCCGCCAGTCGCCCAAACGACGACAGGGGTGGGAAAACTAAAGCCGCCGCACGCCGGGGCGTAACACCAGGGGGAGAACCAACATGGAAGAGCGCATGGTGGAATTCATTGCGGGCTTGCGCGCGTCTGGCGTTCGCATCTCCGTTGCGGAGAGCGCCGATGCCTTTCGCGCGGTCGAAGCCCTGGGCGTTCAGGATCGGGAGCGTTTTCGGGAGGCGCTGCAGGCCACGCTGATCAAAGAGCCGCAAGACCTGGCGACGTTCGAGCGCCTCTTTCCGCAGTTCTTTGGCCTGGGCGGCCCGCCCATGTTCGACGCGACGCAGGACTTGTCGGACGCCGATTTGCAGAGCCTGGCCGACGCCATTCGTCAATTCACGGGCAAGGTGCGTGAGCAGCTGGAGCGCCTGCTGCGCGGGGAAGCGCTGACCCAGGAAGAGCTCGAGGAGTTGGGCCGCATGGTGGGGCTGAACCGTTCCACGCATCCGTATCAGCAGCCGTGGCTGACCAGCCGCATGCTGCGCGCCCTGGGAAATGACGAGGTGAAGAAGGCTCTCAAGGAACTGTGGGAACTGCTCGATCGGATGGGCATGGACAAGCGCTCGCTCGATCGCCTGCGCCAACTGGTGCAAGCCAACCAGGATGCGCTGCGCGAACAGGTCGGCCAATTCGTGGGCAGCAGCATTGCCCGCAACGCGCTCAACGAGCCGCGCGACGCGCTGCGCGGCGACGATCTGATGCAGCGTCCCTTTCAGTCGCTGAGCGAGCGCGAAGCCGAAGAGCTGCGCAAACAGGTGCAGCGGCTGGCCGCGCAGTTGCGCAGCCGCGCGGCCCTGCGCCAGCGCCGCGGCAAGGTCGGTCAGTTGGATGTCAAACGCACGTTGCGCACCAACCTGAAGTACGGCGGCGTGCCGCTCGAACTGAAGTACCGTCAACGCCAGCTGAAGCCGAAGATTCTGCTGATCTGTGACGTTTCGACCTCGATGCGGCCCGTGGTCGAGTTCATGCTGCGTCTCATGTACGATCTGCAAGACCAGGTGGCGCAGGCGCGCTCGTTCGCGTTCATTGATGACATTCAAGAGATCACGGCCGACTTCATGGAGTTTCGGCCTGACGTTGCGATTGACCAGGTGCTCGGTCGTCTGCAGCCGGGTTACTACAACACAGACCTGGGGCAGAGCCTGCTGCATTTCCAGCGCGACTTCTTGGATGCTGTGGATCATCGCACCACGGTCATCGTGGTTGGCGACGGGCGCAACAACTATAACAACCCTGAGATCGAGTCGTTCAACGACATCAAGCGGCGCGCGCGGCGCTTGATTTGGCTGACGCCCGAGTCGCCCATGCTGTGGGGCAGCGGCGACAGCGATATGCTGCGCTACCTCCCGTTTTGCAGCGCGGTGTTTGAAGTCAATAACATGGCGAGCCTGGCCGAAGCCGTGGATCGGATGCTGACCACCCATTGATCGGCGCAGAAAGATGATGCTATGAGGTTACGAGATCGCATTTCCAGCGGCATTCGCGCCGTCTTCCACAACCTGCTCGATCGTGATACGCACATTCCGGAAGAAGATCGCCTGGCAACCGACATCGAGGTGGCGCAGGCGCGGCTGGCGCAGCGGCAGGAGCAGCTGGTTGACGCGACTGCGCGCCTGCAAGAGGTGCAGACGGCCTGGCAGCAGGCCCACGCGCGCGCGGCCGAGGTGCAGCAGCGCCTGGACGCCGCCGCCCGCGCAGGCCTTTCGATAGAAGCTGAGTCCTTGCAGGCGGAGCTGCGGCAGATGCAGGTCCTGGCGCAGGAGCTGGGTGAGCACGGGGCCCGGCTGCGCCAGTCAGCGGCTGAGATGCAGGCTGACATGCGCGGGCTGCAACAGCGCATCGAACGCGGCCGCCAACGCCTGGCGAAACTCGCGCAAGCGGCCGCCCGTGCCTCCACTGCGGCCAATGCGCCGCCGCCTGCATTCTCCGCGCCCCAAGAGCCTGCGCCCACGGCGGCGATGAAGTCCTCGAACGCCGAACTAACCGCGGCGCATGCGGACGACCCTGTGGGATCGCCCGCAACGACCCCGCCGCCCGACCTGGCCGCGCGCATCCAGCGCTTAGCGCTGAGCGAAGAGGCAGCCAAACCGCCGCCGCCCAGCCCTGCCCAGCAGAGCGAAAAGCCCTGAATCCTATTCCTGCTGATAATCCTTGACCGCGCGCTGCAAGTCACGGTCCGCGTCGCGCTTGGCGATGGCGTCCCGCTTGTCGTACAGTTTCTTGCCGCGCACCAAACCCAGTTCCACCTTGGCCCGGTTGTTTTTGAGGTAGATGCGCAGAGGCACCAGGGTCCAGCCGCGCTCGGCCACGCGGCTGGACAGCTTGTTGATCTCACGGCGATGCAGCAGCAGCTTGCGCTCGCGCAGTGGATCGTGGTTTTCACGGTTGCCGCCCATCCACGGCGAAATGTGCACGTTCAGCATCCAGATTTCGCCGTGACGGATGACCGCGTATCCATCTTTCAGATTGCACTGTCCGGCGCGGAGCGACTTGATCTCCGTGCCCCACAACGCCAATCCTACCTCGTAAGTCTCTTCGACTGTATAATCATGGTACGCCTTGCGATTCGTCGCCAGCGTCCGATTGGCTTGGTCCGCATTCTTCGCCACAAGTTATTTTCCCCTGGAAGTGCACAGTCCAAAGTGCAAAGTTCAAAGTATCAAGTACAAAGCGTTGGCGGTGTTTTATTTTGCGCGCAAGATTTCGACGGCCTTGTCCAACTGCGGGTCGCGGCCGGCGGCGCGATCCGCTTCGCTCAGCGATACGGGGATATCAGGCTCCAGGCCAGCGCCGTGAATGCCGCGGCCTTTGGGTGTGAACCAGCGCGCAATGGTCACGCGCAGCATCGAGCCGTCGCTCAGCGTCTGCGGCAGCTGCACGGAGCCTTTGCCAAAGGTCTTGGTCCCTACCAGCGGCCCACGTCCCGCATCCTGAATCGCGCCCGCGACGATCTCGCTGGCGCTGGCCGAGCCTTCATTGACCAGCACCGCCAGCGGAATTGTCGTAGCCACGCCGCCGCTGCGCACGGTATAGTGCTGTTCGCGGCCATCTTTGTGGCGCTCGATCAGGATATCACCCTCGGCCAGGAATTCGCTGCCCACATCAACCGCCACGTCGAGCAAGCCACCGGGATTGCTGCGCAAGTCAAATATCAGGCCATCCGGATTCTGGTCGAGAAGGCCTTGCAGCGCAGTGCGCAGGCGCTCGGGCGCGGGCCGGCTGAACTCATTTAATTTGACATAACCAATGTTGCCCGGCAGCATTTTTGATTCCACGACCGGAATCTCGATGCGCGCCCGCGTCACGCTGATTTCCAGCGGCTTGTCCTCGCCCTCACGGCGAATCGTCAGCGTGACCTTCGTGCCGCGTGGCCCCCGAATGAGCGTGATGATCTCGGTCAGTGAAAGCGCGGTCACGTCCTGACCGTCCACCGCGGTGATGATGTCGTTGCGCCGGACGCCGGCCGTGTCGGCCGGGAAGCCTGGGTAAACTTCGACGATGCGCGCGCCACGGCCGTCCGTGGTGGTGTCCACTTGCGCGCCAATGCCTTCGAAACTGCCGTCGAGCGCGTCGTTGAAGCGTGCGGCCTCTTCTTGTGTCATGAAACTGGTGAAGCGGTCGCCCAGGCTGTTGACGACGCCCCGAATGGCCGCGTACTCCAGGGCCTGGCCGCTGGGCGTCTCGCCGTAGAAGTCCTCCTGCAAGCGCGTCATGGCCTCCCAAAACAGTTTGAATTCCCGGTCCTGGGCCGCGACCGTCGCCGCGGGTTGGGGCGTCTGTGCGCGTGCCGCCGTCGGCGTCGGCGCGGGCAACTGTGTTGTCGTCGGTTGAGCCGCCAGGGTGGGCGCCGCTGTGGCCGCGGCGCGCGGGGCCTCGACGAACGGCGCTGCCACCTCGTTGGGCGTAGTCCAGCGTCCCAGGCCAAAGCCGGCGGCCAGTCCGGCCACGAAAGCGATGGTGGTCAACGCGATGACCAGGCAGCTTGCCAGCAGCCAACGTGTGACGTTAGATGAATTCATGACGCGCTATTCCCTATCTTTCCAACCGTGTATTCCGTGTGTTCCGTGGTTCATTCCGCACGATCGTCACGGTTTGTCAAACCAGGCGAGGGCAGCCGCCAACACGGGATCGTCGCCGTCGCCGCCTGCGGCCACGGGTACATCAGGCGTCAGGCCTTTGCCATCAATCTGTTGATGGGCCGGCGTGAACCAGCGTGCGGTGGTGACGTGCAGCGATGAGCCGTCGCGCAGATCGAAAACGAGCTGCACCGAGCCTTTGCCAAAAGTCTTGCCGCCGATGATCGGCGCGCGTTTGGCGTCTTGCAGCGCGCCGGCTACAATTTCAGCCGCGCTGGCCGTGCCTTCGTCAGTCAACACGACCAACGGCAGGTCACGCGCCACGCCATCGCCGCGCACGTCATAGTCCTTCTGACTGTCCGCACGCTGTTCGGTCAGCACGCGGCCGCTGGCCAGGAACTGGCTCGCGACATCTACCGCCGTCTCCAGCAGGCCGCCTGGGTTGTGGCGCAGATCCAGGATCAGCCGCTGTGCGCCTTGCCGGCGGAGGTCCTTGATTGCCTCTTTCAGCTCCTGCGCGCTGCGCTCGCCGAAAATGTGCAGCGCCACATAGCCGGTGCGGGGGTCGTTCTCCAGCAGGCGCCATTCGACCGACGGATTCTCGATCTCCTCACGCGTTACGACGATGTCCAAGGGCGCCGCGGCCCCGGCGCGGCCGATGCGCACCGTCACTTTCGAACCAACCTCGCCGCGCACCATATCCACCACCTCGTCGCGGTTCTTGCCGCTGACGCTCTTGCCATCCACGGCGAGCAGCTCGTCATTGGCTTGGATGCCGGCCCTTTCGGCCGGCCGGCCGGGCATGGGAACGAGAAAGATCTGGCCGGTCGTGCTGACGTTGATGGTCGCGCCGATGCCGCCGAAGCGCCCGCGCAGTTGATCCCTTTCGCGTGCACGGGGCTGCGGCTCAATGAAGACGGTGTAGGGGTCCTGATAGGTTTGCACCAGGCCGCGCACCGCGCCATAGGTCTGGGTGGCCTCGTCTGGTTGACTGCCCAAGAAATTGTCATGCAGCAGGCGTTGCGCGTCGCTGATGAGCGTCATTGAGGCCTGCGGCTGGTTGGTGGGCAGGGGCGCGCGCGTCAGCAGCCAATGTGCGCCAAAGCCGGCTGCAAAGGCCAGGACCAAGAGCGCCGTGAACATGAACAGCCCGCTGAGCATTTCGCGCGAGCGCCATGAGTACGTCGGTTGTGATGGTTCGTTCAAGGTGAATAGTCCGTTGGCAAGATCGCGCGTGTCCGCGAAAACCGCGGCCGGGTGCGTGGGGACACCGAACTGAAAGTATAGCATCAATCGGGCGGGCAACCAAATGCTTTGCAGGCGGGGGATTCACAACAGGCGCATCGCTCATTCACGCCAACTTCACAACTCGATGGCATCCTAGAGACAAGCAAGCAAACCTATTGCAAGCGAGATCACCAATTCAACACAGGTTACGGAGGAAAATAACATGAAACGGTTTATCGTGATAATGATACTGGTTGGCGCGCTGACAACGCTGCTGGCGGGCATGGCGCTGGCCGCAGGGCCGCTGACGACATCCGCTCAGGGCTTTGGCCCAGGTCGCGGCATCCATGCGCCGGGCACGGGTCTGACGACCGGCAGCGCCGGGAGCGGTGGGATGATGGGCGCCGGCGCGCCTGCCTGGGCCGGGCAGCCGGAAGAGGTAGCCACGCTGCTCGACATGACCACGGCGCAGATCCAGGCCGAGCGCCTCGCCGGCAAGTCGCTGGTGCAGATCGCCGCCGGTCAGGGGATCAGCAAAGAGACCCTGGTTGCGACCATTCTCGCTGCCAAGCGGGCTGACCTGGCCAGCCTGGTTGCGGATGGCAAGCTGACGCAGGCCCAAGCAGACGCCATCAGTGCGCATATGGAGACGCAGGTTGTGACCATGGTCGAGCGCACGAGCGTAGGCCCTGCGGCGAACCGGGGTCAGGGTCGGTCTGGCATGGGCGGCTTTCGCGGCGGCCGCAACGCCAACCGTTAAGCGCCCCTTGGTTAGTGGGTGCGGCGTCCGCATGAGGATGCGAACGCCGCACCACGCGCAGGTCTAATCATCAGCACGTGATCGAGAAGGCCCGTACCTCAGGGTGCGGGCGCTTCCCATTCGTGGCATTTTCAGGAGAGCCGCCCCTGCTCGGGGCCGCAGCCGTGGACGAAAATGTCAGCAGACGGGGAAGCACGACTTGACTCTTGCGGATGCGGGCCAACTACGTGTGGAGAGACGGCCGGTCAACTTGGTTGAACTGGCGCGCGCCACGCTCAATCAATTCGGCCCCGCAGCTGAGGCGGCCGATGTCAGCCTGGAGTTGGCGGCCAACGCCGCGGCGCCCGTGGTGATCGGAGACGCCGATCGCCTGGCCCAAGTGCTGCGCAACCTGCTGAGCAACGCGCTGCGCCATACCCCTGCTGGGGGCTTGATCACCGTGCGCGTGGAGGCGCAATCGGGACAAGTTCGTCTCCAGGTGACCGATAGTGGTACGGGCATTGCGGCCAGCGATCTGCCGCACGTCTTCGACCGCTTCTATCGTGGAGACAAAAGCCGCAGTCGCCGTGGCGGCGGCGCGGGGTTGGGGCTGGCGATTGCGCGACAGTTGATCACCGTGCATGGCGGAACGATTGAGGTAGCCAGTGCCAGTGGGCAAGGAACGACCTTCACGCTATCGCTGCCTGCGGCGCTTGAGACTGGTTGAGGTGGGGTTGGAGGCCGTCCTTTGGGCATCGAACGACCGCACATTCGCAACGGCCAGGCGATTGCCAACCTCAACACCTTGATCTATCTTCTGATCAATCCACACTCCTGAAACCCTGGGCTGGCCTCATTTTCGATTGTCAAATGGCCTTGATCTTCATTGCCAAACGGCCCTGATTTTGATTGCCAAGCTGAAAACGGGGTGACCTTGCTGGCCCTGTTTTTCATTGCCAAGTGGCCCAGGTTTCATTTGCCAAAAACAGACCAGCGTGGATTGACGGTGACGCTGCCGCTGTGGGGTTTCAATCCACGCTCCCCGCGAAGGGAGCGACAACGGAGATTGATGGGCTTGGGGTGGCCTGGGAGTTTCAATCCACGCTCCCCGCGAAGGGAGCGACTCTGCCCGGATGGATCATTGATATGTTGGCAGGGTTTCAATCCACGCTCCCCGCGAAGGGAGCGACGAGGCCAGGCGACGGGGCGTGTCTGAGCTTTACATGTTTCAATCCACGCTCCCCGCGAAGGGAGCGACTGGGCAGCCAGGCGTTCGCCGATTGGCCCGGTCAGTTTCAATCCACGCTCCCCGCGAAGGGAGCGATGCGGCGGCGGTCGGTGGCGCGGCAGGATGGGCAGTTTCAATCCACGCTCCCCGCGAAGGGAGCGACCCAGGCCAGGAATGCGCCAGCCAGGCAGAGGGCGTTTCAATCCACGCTCCCCGCGAAGGGAGCGACGCCCATATAAAAGCGGCCCTTATCGTCCCTCACATGTTTCAATCCACGCTCCCCGCGAAGGGAGCGACGATGCCTTGTGGCATAATAGTCATGTCGCATGGGTTTCAATCCACGCTCCCCGCGAAGGGAGCGACCAGCATCCAGGCAAACTGAGCGACAAGGCGTATGTTTCAATCCACGCTCCCCGCGAAGGGAGCGACCTCGCAGGCCGTCAAGGCCATCGAGCGCGGCGACGTTTCAATCCACGCTCCCCGCGAAGGGAGCGACCACTTTCGCCTGCATTAGCGGAGCCGTTAAGCGTGTTTCAATCCACGCTCCCCGCGAAGGGAGCGACCTGTCTTGACTGTTCCGCTGGCGTACTTGACCTTGTTTCAATCCACGCTCCCCGCGAAGGGAGCGACATTCCATTGCGCAGACTTTCAACCGTCCCAACCTGTTTCAATCCACGCTCCCCGCGAAGGGAGCGACGATCATGCGTGACTGGGTGCTAGTGTCAACCTTGTTTCAATCCACGCTCCCCGCGAAGGGAGCGACTTGGCACTCATTGGCACTGGCACTATAGACGGTGTTTCAATCCACGCTCCCCGCGAAGGGAGCGACGTCCCTGACTGATTCAGCCCGCGTCATGGCGTCGTTTCAATCCACGCTCCCCGCGAAGGGAGCGACTATGCTGGCCACGATTGCCAGCTTGACGCCAGAGTTTCAATCCACGCTCCCCGCGAAGGGAGCGACCGCGCACACGGTCTTGCCCTACGCCCAATTTGGAGTTTCAATCCACGCTCCCCGCGAAGGGAGCGACCCGACGAAGCTCGGCCCGACGGCGGGATTTTGCAAGTTTCAATCCACGCTCCCCGCGAAGGGAGCGACGATGGCCGCGCGTCGATGTGTCTATTGACTTTGAGTTTCAATCCACGCTCCCCGCGAAGGGAGCGACGGGCTATACCAGTGTACAGCCCAGCACGTAGTTGTGTTTCAATCCACGCTCCCCGCGAAGGGAGCGACCTTTGCCGGCCGCGTCTCACTGCGGCGATTGCAGTTTCAATCCACGCTCCCCGCGAAGGGAGCGACTACAAATCATGTAATCGTTGTTTGATGCGCGTGCGTTTCAATCCACGCTCCCCGCGAAGGGAGCGACCAGGGACGCTGGCAGACTATGCAGGATGTACGGGTTTCAATCCACGCTCCCCGCGAAGGGAGCGACCCACCACATCCATGATGTCGCCCATCCCATCGGCGTTTCAATCCACGCTCCCCGCGAAGGGAGCGACGTCGGGAGTGACGGCGGCGCGGCAGTGCAGGCAGGTTTCAATCCACGCTCCCCGCGAAGGGAGCGACATCCATTCCGGCAGATGATCCCGCACGTAGTTCAGTTTCAATCCACGCTCCCCGCGAAGGGAGCGACCCGCCCGCTCCCCGTCGCCGGCAGCCGCAGATTGTTTCAATCCACGCTCCCCGCGAAGGGAGCGACGTGACCAAATCCTGATAGCGTCCGACATCCAAACCGTTTCAATCCACGCTCCCCGCGAAGGGAGCGACGCGATCATCCCTGTACTGCCGCCCGCCGAACCGGTTTCAATCCACGCTCCCCGCGAAGGGAGCGACCTGTTTGGAGGAGGCAGGCGCGGCTCGTTTTGGAAGTTTCAATCCACGCTCCCCGCGAAGGGAGCGACCTGCAGATGGAGCGCGATATGCAGATCGTCAGTCGGTTTCAATCCACGCTCCCCGCGAAGGGAGCGACTTGACAAGCAGACGCAGGCCCAGCTGCGCGCGTTTCAATCCACGCTCCCCGCGAAGGGAGCGACTCTACGAGCGGGCGCTGTTTGCGGCCCGTGAGCAGTTTCAATCCACGCTCCCCGCGAAGGGAGCGACGTGTTCTGCGTGGCGGCCTGCATAGTGAGCGGGGTTTCAATCCACGCTCCCCGCGAAGGGAGCGACTCCGCTGCGTGGGCCGCCGAGCAGGCGACGCGTGTTTCAATCCACGCTCCCCGCGAAGGGAGCGACCACCGCGACCAACCCACCCCCTACACCAAAGACGTTTCAATCCACGCTCCCCGCGAAGGGAGCGACGGGCGCGGGGATAGGCACGAAAGGATTACTCGATGGTTTCAATCCACGCTCCCCGCGAAGGGAGCGACGTCATTGTCAGCCGCCCCTGCCCAGATGCGGTAGTTTCAATCCACGCTCCCCGCGAAGGGAGCGACCTCGTGTTTGTTGATGTGGAAGGTAACGAATCTGTTTCAATCCACGCTCCCCGCGAAGGGAGCGACCTGGACTTGCCCAAACTGCCGCCATGAATCAAGTTTCAATCCACGCTCCCCGCGAAGGGAGCGACCAAGTGGCAGAAGTTCGACAAGTTGGGCGAGCAGTTTCAATCCACGCTCCCCGCGAAGGGAGCGACATCTACAAGGCCGCAAACTTCCAATGGCTTCGAGTTTCAATCCACGCTCCCCGCGAAGGGAGCGACAGGTTGTGCCAGTAGGCGACATGGCGACGGCGGGTTTCAATCCACGCTCCCCGCGAAGGGAGCGACCAGCCAGATCACTGTGCGCCCCGCGCCCAAGATGTTTCAATCCACGCTCCCCGCGAAGGGAGCGACTTTGAGACGGCCGTGCCGTCCAGCGGAATGGTTGTTTCAATCCACGCTCCCCGCGAAGGGAGCGACCTCGCTCACCGCTTGGGAGCACAGCTTCCGATGGTTTCAATCCACGCTCCCCGCGAAGGGAGCGACGACGCAGATGATTGATCTAGCCGACCTGCTACGTGTTTCAATCCACGCTCCCCGCGAAGGGAGCGACTTTGCGAGTGCAAAGCGAGGGTGGGCCATGAGGTTTCAATCCACGCTCCCCGCGAAGGGAGCGACGCCAGGCGATTGATGACCTGTTCCCGCGGGTCACGTTTCAATCCACGCTCCCCGCGAAGGGAGCGACGGGGCGATTGGCAGCGGTGGTGACTTCCTCGGACGTTTCAATCCACGCTCCCCGCGAAGGGAGCGACAGAAATGGATCGTCACCCGGTAGTAGAGGTGGTTGTTTCAATCCACGCTCCCCGCGAAGGGAGCGACCGTACCCCGTCGTGCACCATGGCGCGTTCGCCATGTTTCAATCCACGCTCCCCGCGAAGGGAGCGACCAACGAGGGCAGGCCGTGCCGGTCGCACCAGTTGACGTTTCAATCCACGCTCCCCGCGAAGGGAGCGACGTTAGAGGCCGGAGAATATCAGGCGATTGTGCGGTTTCAATCCACGCTCCCCGCGAAGGGAGCGACTAGCCCGGTTGCAACATACCTTGTCCTTTCGCGGGTTTCAATCCACGCTCCCCGCGAAGGGAGCGACCTTACGCCGTGGCAAACTCTATTACACCGCAACAGTTTCAATCCACGCTCCCCGCGAAGGGAGCGACCGCGCGCTTTGCTTGCCAGCCTGACCAGGTCGGAGGTTTCAATCCACGCTCCCCGCGAAGGGAGCGACCTGGCCCACCTGGAGACGGAACACAAGTTGGGGAAGTTTCAATCCACGCTCCCCGCGAAGGGAGCGACACGCCGGCGCCAACAAGAACCGCATGTCAGCCTGGTTTCAATCCACGCTCCCCGCGAAGGGAGCGACCGCCCAGCTCGCGCGCCGCAGAGGCGGTGACGGGTTTCAATCCACGCTCCCCGCGAAGGGAGCGACACGAGGCCATCAACCTCTGTTTTTGGCAAATGAAACCTGGGCCACTTGGCAATGAAAAACAGGGCCAGCGAGGTCACCCCGTTTTCAGCTTGGCAATCAAAATCAGGGCCGTTTGGCAATGAAAATCAAGGCCATTTGGCAATGTAAAACAGGGCCACCCGTGATTTTGGGAACCCAAAAAGCCGGGAGGGTGGGATGACAACAGGCGTAGGGCTGGCCCTGCTTCCTTCGTCCGTCGCCATCGCAGCTTCAGGATTAGCGCCGTTCCTGGCTACCCCGTCAATGGCCGGTTTGGGAATCCGGCCTGCTGTTGGCCGGATTCCCAAACCGGTTCATCTCGACCATTGACGGGGTGGCGGACGGTGCTAGACTGGGGGCTAGATGGCGACGGCGAGCAGGAGGCAGCCCTGCTTTCTGAGTCCTGAGCCAGAGCGACAAGGGGGTGAAAAGTGAATGAAGTTGTTGTGTCAAACCTCCTGATGGATCTGTATGGCGAGAGAATCATGGTTGGGACGGTGATACAGAGCTGGTGACATGCTGCATGCGCTGACGAAAGCGATATGACTCACCAAGAAATTCCAGGATGTGGGCCCGATGGGTGAGCCGATCGAGGAGTGCGCTGGTCAGTCGTTCATTGCCGAAGACCTGTGTCCAGTCGGCAAAGTGCAGGTTGGTGGTGACAATGAGCGCCACTTTTTCATGCAAGGCGGAACAGAATTGGAAAATCAACTGGGCGCCGATGTCAGAAAAGGGAATGAAGCCTAACTCGTCCAGGACGATCAGGTGGCATTTCTTGGCTGCGGTTAGGAACTTGGCCAAGCGATGCTGATCCTGAGCTTCAATCAGTTCATTAACCAGGCCGGCGGCGTTGTAGAAGCGAACCTTGTATCCCTGGCGACATGCGGTGAGCGCAAGTGCCGAGGCAACGTGTGTCTTCCCTAAGCCCGGATTGCCCACGAGCAGAATGGGTTCGGCCTGGCGGATGTAGTGTCCCTGAGCTAAGGCGAGCACCTGCTGCTTGTTCAGTTGGGGGACGCAACTGAAATCGAAATCGGCCAGTTCTTTCAGCACAGGAAAGCGTGCTTCCTTGATGCGCATGATTTCACGTTTACGTTCGCGTTCGTTCACTTCCTGTTCGGCCAGGGCGAGGAGGAAGCGATCGTAACTGAGGTTGTTACGGGCGCCATCCTCAGCAAATGGGCGATAATTGCGCACGAAGGTGGGGAGATGCAACTGTTTGAGGTAGCTTTCCAAAAGCAAGAGCGATTCCATCACTTCCCTCCGGACAGCAACTGGTTGTAATGTTGCAAGTTCACGGGTTGGGTGCCGATCTCCCGTAAGCCGGACTGCTCGGTCAATTCGAGCGTGGGGGGTGGCGTATCTGGATGCAGTATCTGGTGCAGGCATAACTTCACTCCCTCGACATGGACACAGTTGTGGAGCAAGGCCTGGCTTACCGCCTGTTCGATCAGGTCGGCCGGATGATCCCGATGCAGTTGCAGGATCTGAACAAATTCGCGTATCCCGCGACCCTCGGGCCACTGCTGTTGCATCTTGTTCAACAGTTGCTCGTACGCCGCCGGCCATGTCGCCCGCCACTGGCGTAAGGGTTTGGCGTGCTCGAAGGCGCCGGGACGTTGCACCAGCAGGGGCAGATAGTGCAGGGGGTCGAAAATGTCCTGCTCGCGTGCGTAAGAGCGGGCATGGTTGGCGATCACTTTGTCGTGATGCATGATCTCGATCCGAAATGGATACGCTCTGACCACCAGTTTGCGCTGTGCCTGGTCCACGGGCACCGAGTAGCGATTGGTTTCGAAGATCACCTGGCTGTACGGGGTCAGTGTCACCGGCGCCGTCACACAGCACGCATAGTCTCGCACGGGCAGTGGGCGCAGATGGGTTCGCTCCTGCTCCCATGCCTCGCCGATCGTGGTTGGCTCGCCTTTCACCTGGCGCAGGTCGTTGGTGCGGCACTTGTCCAGCAAATAGGCGTTCAGTTCGCTGAACGAGGCCACGTGGGGGATGGGAACCAGAAAGTTGCGCCGACTAAACCCGACGTTATGTTCGACACCTCCCTTTTCGTGGCCCTGCGCAGGGGTGCAGAAGTGACTCTCGAAGAGATAATGGCTGCGAAACGCCACAAACGTACGCTGCTCGATGCGACGATGCCCTTGCAGAATCTCAAACACGGCCGTTTTGAGATTGTCGTAGCTGACTCGGTGCGGTACGCCGCCAAAGAATCGGAAAGCCTGCACATGACCGTCCAAGAAACTCTCTTGCTTTTGCGTCGGATAAGCGCACACGAACAGCCGGTGGGAAAAGTTGAGCCACATCAGGAACAACTGTACGACCATCCGTACGCCAGCCATGATGACCGTCGCATCTCCCCAGTCCACTTGAGCTTCGCGACCCGGATCGAACGCCAGCGGCAGGTAAACCGCCGGCTTCCGCTGTGCCTCACGGCATTGCGCTACGTAGTGACGCACGCCCGAATCGCTCCCCCGGTAGCCTTGCTCGTGGACCATTTCATAAATCTTCTGCCCCGTGTACCGCTGCTTACGCGGCAGTCCTTCATTCTCGGCCAGAAGTTCGTCAATCTTTGCCTTGTAAGGCCCCAGCACCGGATCCGCTCGTTGAACTGCCCGCTGGTACGGCTCCGGCTCGGCCAGGTCCAGCGCTTTCGCAATCGTGTCGCGCCCGTGTTTCAGTTCGCGAGCAATCTCACGAATGCTCTTGTGTTGATTGAAATAGGCATCCCGAATCTGGGCATAATCTTCCACCGTCTTCATCCTTCCCTCCGCTACCATGGTCTCGTCGGCTTTTCGCCTCCCCCTTATGATAGCGGAATTTCTCTGGTGGCCCAGATTTCGACTGCCATTTCTCAGCCAGGTGGCCTTACTTTATATTACCAAAAACAGCCGCGCGGCTGTGGCTGAGTTGGTGTTTCAATCCACGCTCCCCGCGAAGGGAGCGACCAGGGCATCAAGCGCACCCACGGCACGCACCGCGTTTCAATCCACGCTCCCCGCGAAGGGAGCGACCAGCGGTTCTTCTTGCCGGTCGCACCAGGCGACGTTTCAATCCACGCTCCCCGCGAAGGGAGCGACATGATGCCTTTGTCATGGCGGTGTGTGATCGCATCGTTTCAATCCACGCTCCCCGCGAAGGGAGCGACCTCCAGGCGCTTTTGTATTCTCGGGCACTTGGAAGTTTCAATCCACGCTCCCCGCGAAGGGAGCGACCTGTGTTGTTGGCACGGGTGACGGGGAGGGTGGGGTTTCAATCCACGCTCCCCGCGAAGGGAGCGACCTCCGTGGGAGTCAAACGGCGGACTCCCACGGCGGGTTTCAATCCACGCTCCCCGCGAAGGGAGCGACGGCGGCTGTCTGAGCTATCCTTGCGCAGTTGGGTGTTTCAATCCACGCTCCCCGCGAAGGGAGCGACCTGGGTGCCAGGTGTTCTTGCCAGCAAGCGTCAAGTTTCAATCCACGCTCCCCGCGAAGGGAGCGACCAGCGGTTGCGACCATCCCTGGTGAGTACATCGGTTTCAATCCACGCTCCCCGCGAAGGGAGCGACAAGCCATCCGACGCCGACGGCGATACCGTAAACTGTTTCAATCCACGCTCCCCGCGAAGGGAGCGACATGCCGGTTTCAGAGCAAAACTCGTCTACATTTGGTTTCAATCCACGCTCCCCGCGAAGGGAGCGACCCCATGGGTCGTTGTCTGCCTGCGCATTGCCCATGTTTCAATCCACGCTCCCCGCGAAGGGAGCGACCACGGTTACGGTGGGCGATTCGCCGCCGCGCGAGAGTTTCAATCCACGCTCCCCGCGAAGGGAGCGACTGGCGTCATTGCCCTGGCCGACAAGCAGGCCCAGGTTTCAATCCACGCTCCCCGCGAAGGGAGCGACCATGCTCGATGGCGGGGGCGGTCAGACTGGCGTGTTTCAATCCACGCTCCCCGCGAAGGGAGCGACGCCTGCCCCGCGGGACGTAATGCGCTGCACATGGGTTTCAATCCACGCTCCCCGCGAAGGGAGCGACATGACGCCCGCCCAGTTGCGCCCCTGGCTCCTCGTTTCAATCCACGCTCCCCGCGAAGGGAGCGACGCGTTCATCGTAGTCGCCTGGATGGTCACAAACACGTTTCAATCCACGCTCCCCGCGAAGGGAGCGACCGCCGAGACTCTGGCTGCGGCGCTGGCGGCGATTGGTTTCAATCCACGCTCCCCGCGAAGGGAGCGACGTGTAGTGTACAGGCGCCGGATTTGTGTATAGGCGTTTCAATCCACGCTCCCCGCGAAGGGAGCGACTTCTGGAAGGTCACGCCCTCCGCCGCCTCGATGCCGTTTCAATCCACGCTCCCCGCGAAGGGAGCGACGTGTGACGTTGCCCGTGGGGACGCTAGAGGCGTGGTTTCAATCCACGCTCCCCGCGAAGGGAGCGACTTGCCAGCGGTGCGAGCAATCACGGCAAATGTGCTGTTTCAATCCACGCTCCCCGCGAAGGGAGCGACGACTATCGGCGCCCACGACCTCGATGCAATCTGGTTTCAATCCACGCTCCCCGCGAAGGGAGCGACGTGCCCGCCTGGACAAAGACATATTTGCCAGGTATGTTTCAATCCACGCTCCCCGCGAAGGGAGCGACCAGCACCGCACTGACGTTCGCCCAGTTCAACGGAGGTTTCAATCCACGCTCCCCGCGAAGGGAGCGACTTTCCAACACAGACCCAGCGGCATGACGATCATCGTTTCAATCCACGCTCCCCGCGAAGGGAGCGACTGGCGCGCGACATACTCGTTGTCCAGGTGGTGTGCGTTTCAATCCACGCTCCCCGCGAAGGGAGCGACATCCCGGACGTGACGTAGCCGGATTTCACCTCTCGTTTCAATCCACGCTCCCCGCGAAGGGAGCGACACATGGCGGCCACGGGATAGCCGGCCGCGGCAAGGTTTCAATCCACGCTCCCCGCGAAGGGAGCGACGTTTGACCCTGGCAAACTATCCTGGTCGGAACTTGTTTCAATCCACGCTCCCCGCGAAGGGAGCGACCGACCAGGATTTTCGTTGAGGGCAACCGGGCGGTGTTTCAATCCACGCTCCCCGCGAAGGGAGCGACCGGTATTTTCAGGAAGCAGGTATACAGGTATTGCCAGTTTCAATCCACGCTCCCCGCGAAGGGAGCGACATCAGCGAAGCCTGCACCTGGGGCAATACGGTCAGTTTCAATCCACGCTCCCCGCGAAGGGAGCGACCTTCCGCCCCTGCCGCCGTCTCTCCGTCCACCGTGTTTCAATCCACGCTCCCCGCGAAGGGAGCGACGCTGGCGTGTCCTGCGATTTAGCAATCAGCAGTGGGTTTCAATCCACGCTCCCCGCGAAGGGAGCGACCCCACGAGCAAGCCCAGGAAGTCCCGCTGGCGAGTTTCAATCCACGCTCCTCGCGCAAGGGAGCGACGGCTTTACGCCATCCTGGCTGCCGGGTTGTTAGCGCTAACCTCAGTTACATGGGTTTCAACCCACGCTCCCCTGCGGAGGGAGCGACGTATGGGCCTGTGTATGCGTACACAATCGGGTCTTGTTTCAATCCACGCTCCTTCGCGGCGGGAGCGACGCTCCAGGCGGCGGAAATCCGCACGAACGATGGAGCCACGCCATCTCGGCAAGGGAGCGACGTGGCGTTATTCCCCATATAGGTGTACAGGTGAAAGTCAACCACGCTCCCCTGGCATGTATAATAGCCGCTCAATGGCGTGCCTGGCAGGCTCTACCAGCTTCGGTACAATCCACGCCCCGCGGGGAGCGACGCACAGCCACACCACCCTGACCCCGACCAGGAAGAATCCACGCCCTCAAGGAAGGGAGCGACACACGTTGGGGGACGGTAATCCAACAACTCGAAAGTTTCAATCCACGCCCCTTCAAGTGCGGCGGGAATAATTCCCTACCAGCGAGCAGCGAACCGCTCGCCGTAGTTTCACATCCACGCTCCCGCGCAAGGAGCGCTGACTCAGCGGGATTGTGGCGTCGGTCAGCAGGGATGTGTTTCAACTATCGCCCCCCCCGCGGGAGCGACGAATATTTTGAGATGATCGTAATCAGCTTTCAGAGTTTCAACCACGCCCCCGCGAAGGGAGCGACGTGGCGGGCCAATCTCGCCGAAATGGGTTTCAATCCACGCCCCCCGCTAAGGGAGCGACCCACGGCAGCCGATTGTGGACGTGTCTACGCAATTGTTTCAATCCATCGCCCTCGTAAAGGGAGCGACCTCCCAGGAGATAGCACACGAGGCGGCAAAGCAGGTTTCAATCCACGCCCCCGCGGCGAGCGACACAGCACCGCGACGGGCGCGGCATTCCGAGTACATGAGCCAATCCACGCTCTAAGGGGAGCGACCGATTGACAAACGGATTCACAGGCGGCTACCAGCCAATCCACGCTCCCGCGGCGAGCGACTGCTGCGGTCAGGCGTCCTTTGGCGATCCAGTTGCGGCTTCAATCCACGCTCCCCTGCAGGAAGCGACTGATGGCCGCAAACGCTGCCATCAGTTCGGTATGTTTTAATCCACGCTCCCCGCGGGATGACCCACACCAATCGAGGCAAGTGGACAAACCAACAGGAAGTTTCAATCCACGCTCCCCGCGGTAAGGGAGCGACCGTTGCTGTCGGTCGCCATTATTTCTGGATCGGTTTAACCACGCTCCCCAAGTAAGGGAGCGAGCGTTACGTTTGGAGGCTGACGGTACCTCCCACAGCCAGCTTCAATCCACGCTCCCGCGAAGGGAGCGACGCTATCCCCACGGGCAGTGACTACTGAAATTCCATTAGCGTTTCATCCACGCTCCCCGCGCAAGGGAGCGACGCTTCTGCGAGGGTGCATTCACGTCGCTCGCGCCTAGGTTTTCAATCCACGCCCCCGCGAAGGGAGCGACTGGGGAGCGGACGCACGCCGGGCAACCCGCAGGTTTCAACCAGCACGCTCCCGCGAGCGAGCGACGCTTTAACGCCGGGCGTCGATCTGGCGAATATCGTGTTTTCAATCCACGCTCCTTAAGGAGCGACTGTCAAGCAGCTGGGTCTATCTCGATCCTGATGTTTCAATCCACGCCCCCGCGAAGGAGCGACTATTGATAGAGGCCGTGGTCGACCGATCGTAGCGTTTCAACTCACGCCCCCCCGCGAAGGAGCGACCAACGGTGCTCCCCGTTTCTCACACCGACGCCAGTTTCAATCCACGCCCCCGCGAAGGGGAGCGACCACGCCCGGTGCATCTGGGACATCAGGCGAGTTTAACCACGCCCCCGTAAGGAGCGACCTGGTTAATGCCATTTCTCACGTAATTGGCGAAAAGGGACGAATTTGTTTTCTAATCCACGCCCCGTGGGCAAGGAGCGACCTCGGCAAGGATGTGCAATGACCTGGCGCAAGGCGTGTTTCAATCCACGCTCCCCGCGAAGGGAGCGACCGGGTTGCTGTTGCGCTTGCAGTTCCGCGGCCGTGTTTCAATCCACGCTCCCCGCGAAGGGAGCGACTTGCGCCAGGATGTACCTGGGAACAATACACACAAGTTTCAATCCACGCTCCCCGCGAAGGGAGCGACCGCAACATCTAGTATACCCTCTCCGTGGGCATACTAGATGTGCCTCACGCTGTTACAATCACCGCAAAGATCGTTGGCTGCATGCCAGATCTTCCAGGGATTTTGGCCTACCTTCAGTGCGAACCTACCGCTAGTTTTGTGTTCACTTGAGGTTCGCAGCACGAGTTTTTTCAAAGAACCAGCGGACCCTCCAAATCCGTGGCAGCCTTAGCACCGAAGTGCTCGACATGACCTCGCCCATTATCTTTCAAGTAGTAGAACCGCAGACTGTCTGTTTCTGGATTGATAAGCTGACGCAGGCGATGCTGCAAGTGCTTCAACTGCGCCGCATCAAGTAAACACTCGAAAACCGAGTACTGCACCCGCTGTCCATAGTTGGTACATTGTCTTGCAACTTTCCGAAGGCGTGTCCTGCCGGCGCTGGTCTCAGTGTTGACATCGTAGGTGATCACGACCATCATGGGTAAGGCCCTCCCTGTTAGTTCCAGAAGAATGGCGGATACGCGTCCAGGTCACCCCGCAGATACCGGGCAAGCAGTGAAGCCTGAACGTGCGGAACGAGACCGAAGGCGACGCGTTCCTTCAGATAGGGATGGATGATCTCATCCCGCTTGCGTTCTTGCCAGGCAGTTACGACAGATTTGCGCGTTTCGTCATCCATCAAGACGCCGCCTCCTTCCTTGCGCAGGAAGCCTTTCCCCGTAATCTGCTTCCGGTTGACCAGCGTGAGCGCCAGGCGATCGGCGAACACCGGCCGCAGCTCCTCCATCATGTCCAAGGCCAGCGATGGACGGCCTGGCCGATCGGCATGTAGGAAACCGACGTATGGATCAATGCCCACAGTCTCCAGCGCAGACGTCACTTCATTGGCCAACAAGGTGTACAGGAACGATAGCAGGGCGTTCATCGGGTCTTGTGGCGGACGGCGGGAGCGTTCTGTGAAATCAAAGTCCTCATGCTGATGAAGGATCAGTTCTCTGAATGTCTCAAAGTAGCGCTTGGCCGCATTGCCCTCGATCCCGCGCAGGGCATCCAGCCCTGTACACTGTTGGATTGACGATAGGCTCTCTTTGAGGGCGGCCGAGGTCGCCCGCAACGCCGGTACATCAACAAGAATTGCATGGTCACGCACAGCCCTTTCGATCACTTTGCGGCTGTTGGCGACCTTGCCTAGCACACATGAGGTTGCGATGGCAACGCAGGTATCTTCCTTCGCGGCAAGCTCATATTGCCGCTTGCGCAGCAGGAGATTACCTTGCACCCTGCCTGTGACGCGTGCCAGGAAACGACCATTCGGATTTAGAAACGCTAATCCCACGTGACGCTCGGCACACGCGCCCATCAACGCAGGGCTGACGCCTGGATAGTTGAAGCAGACGATGCCGTCGAGGTTGTGCAGCGGCAAGCGCATGGAGACAGCGCTCTCTTTCTTGATAACGATATTTTCACCGTCAAGGCTCAAGTAGGCTTCCGGCGTAGTCACATAGAGCACGTTCCCGATCTTCTTCATGGTTCACGCACTTTCGGTCTGCTGTCTGATGTAGGCGGATGCAGGCATGATCTTGTTTTGCAGCTGGGGCAGACAGATGTCGGCCAGAGAACACGACCCACACCCTTTGAATGGCTTGACTCGCGGGGTGTAGCCGCGGTCAAAGTAGTCGTGCATCTCCCGGGCGGCCTTCTGTACCAACTCACGCAGGTCATTCGTGAGGGTGACAGACACGCGCCGGCGTGTCTGTCCATAGTACAAAAAGCCAACCGGGATTGCGATGGCGAGCATAGCCTCCAGGCACATGGCCTGGGCGCAAAGCTGCGCTTCGTCGCAGTGATCTGGCTTGACCTTGCCGTGTTTGTACTCGACCGGCGCGGCGAGATAGCGCCCCTCGCGTCCGGGCAACTGCACGCCTTGTGACGCCAGGGTGAACTCGACCACGTCGCATACACCGGTCAGGCCGAGTGCAGGTGAGGACACCGGCACCGACCGGGTAATGATCACATCCTTCCGTTTTTCAGTGAAGAATGGATCATCGGCCCGCTCATGCATGATACGACCTTCGGCGGTGAGCGCGTTTTCCTGCCATTGGCGCTCAATGTGGATCAGCGCCCACTGCCGGCGACAGAAGATGAAGTGCTGGATGCCAGAAAGAGGCAGCCACGCGTCGGCTGGGTATTCGGCGGTCATAGCTTCTCGATCAGTTCGACCCCCTGGGGAAAATCGGCCCGGTTCACCGTGACGGTGTAATCCGAGATACTGCGCGGCGTGACGGCGCCAGGTTTGCGCTCCACGCGAACGCGTTCGAAGAGCAGATGCGATGGCGCGTTACCGAGATCGCTGTCATGCTTGAATACGAACAGCTTACGCGTCGCCATCTTGCCGCGCGCCGCCGAATGATCGTGCTCGAACATGTTGACCAGTGCTTCCCAAATCAAGCTCAGGTCTTCTTCCGAGAATCCTGTGCCCTTTGTCGGGTCATTGGCGAGTTTGGCGGAGATGTAACCTTCCACACGGTAGAGACCGTAGGGCACGATGTGCTTGCGGCCCATCGTGCGCTCTTTCTCGGCTTCTTCCTCGCGGGTAACGGTCAGGCGGGTGACGGTCACTTCTTGCTGGACAATAGGGTCAATGCTGCGCGAGAAGTTCAGTTGGACGGGGCCGCGCACCTGACCGCAGTTGAGACCGGTGCTCATCACGGCGCCGAAGGTGCGGACATCGAAGAAATTGGCGCATAGCCAGGCGCGGGCGCGCTGCACGTCGTCAGATTTGGCTTTGAAGGTCTTGTCGTCCGTTGGCAAATTGACGGCTTTGTAGGCCTCCACGTGATTCTGATTCAACGGAATGCCTTCCTTGACATAGATGCGATAGCCCGCCGCGTCGCCTTTGACCATCTCCACGTAGTTGCGGATCTTGCGTTTCAGGCAGACATCGGTCACGATGCCGTAGCCTGTTTCGGGGTCAATACGCGGCATGTTGCCCGCATCGGGATCGCCGTTGGGATTGCCGTTCTCTACATCGTAGAGTAAGACGAATTCGTAGCGGTTGGAAAGGGTAGTCATAGCTTGTTCTCCTTCGTGATTAGGGATTGGTGATTCAGGATACGGATTCATCGGATTGCTCAGATTCTTCGGCGCCGCTGCCTTTTCTGGCATAGAACGCAGCGCGCTGGTGGTAGTAGCCCAGCACGAATACACCCTGTTCTTCCAGCGTCAGACGGGATGGGAAGGGCTTTGCGACGAGCATGTTTAGCAGGTCTTGGATTTTCCTGTCCGACACCCCGCCATACTCGGCTTTGGTCGTCCAGTGATGCGAGAGGCGCAGGAGCGTGGGGAATACACTGGCGGGCGCAGCGCAGGCAGACGTGAAGTAGCGGTCCTTAATGGTTGCATTGATGTTCTGTCCGATGGCTTCTCTCTGCGCCTTTTCCAGCACGGCGAACAAACGTCCCAGCACATAGGCGGGATGGGTGTAGAATTCGTTGAGTGACATTTCTAGAGCCTCCTGATAGGGATTTCCGGCTTGATGGCGGTACTTACGGATAAGGTGCGCCTTGATGTACGCGGCGCGGATGTAATTGATCTTGACGTTTCGCCGCCTGCCCTTGTCGGTGGTTTCATCCGAATCGTGCCGGATGCGGTTGAGGATGGCAACGTATAACCCTTCGGGGTAGGGCGCGCCCATGAGAATGGCGCGCATGAAAGACCCGCCCAGCAGTGACCAGGACTGCTTCACTTCGTCATCGCGCCGGGTTACCTTGGGCGAAACGCACTCAGCGAGGATGCGGTATGGTGATAGATAAGTGGGCTGATTGGCATACTCCTTTTCAATTTGCAGATCGTCATAGTGCTGCATAATACGTTCAGCAAACACGCCGAACGGCTCGGTGAGGAAGAAGCGTACTGCGAGACGCGCTGCGCTGGGTGCCAGCCCCAGCACGTAGATGCGCGTATTGTTGTCGAGTCCTTCGCGCAACGCTTGAATATCCAGCGGTTTGGCCTGTTCCACCTTTTCTGCCACCGCGCTCAGAGTTTCTTCAGTCCCCTTCGTACGCTTGCGTTTGGCTTTCCCCTCTTCGCGCTCATCACTCTCTGCGGTTTGCTGGTACTCCGGATTCAGGAAGGCGTAAAACGCGCTGCTGTAACGCTTATCCGTGGCATCCGCCCAATAGACCATCGTGGTGTCACCCAGGTGAATCTTGCGGTTCGGGTTCTGGTTGGAAAGCAAATAGTTGAGTGCAACACCATAGCCCGAAGCCACGCGGCGGCTGACGGGTGAATTGGCCCCCTGTTCTCTCCCGTAGGATGTGAAAGCGTCCAGATTGAAGCTGACCAGCGAAGCCCCTTTTGTTTGCGCGTCTCGCACGCCCTTGATATCGGGATGCAAGCGGGCAATCGGCTCGACCTTCCCCGTCACCAGGCACTGCATTTCGACGGCTTCTTGCCCCAGGGCGTGATCCTCCCAGGCGCGTCGGATTTTTGGGTCGGCCAGCGCGTCCTTACCTTCGACCTGGAAAACCAGATTACTGCCCTCTATGAGCGCGTCCAGATGGTGAGCGATCGCAGGATTCTCTCGCGCCGCTTGCGGATCGTGCCGCTGCAAAAACGCTATCACCGCACGAGCGATGGGGCTATCCACCCCGGAAAGGATTTCGACGTTGTGCCCCCGAAAGGCGTCGAAGCGCTTCTGGGCATAGTCCGGGTCTTTGGCTTCCTTGCCTGTCAGCCCCAACACATAGACTGCGTTGTCGCACATGAAATTCGCAGCTACGTTGACGCTGCGCTTGACCTGCTCCGGCACGTTCATCCGCCGGGGTCTATCCACTGTCTTCTTGCCTTGCTGAACGGGGATGTACAAGGGAACGACGTCTAGTAGCTCGCCCTGTAGTGACAAGTTGAGTGCATGGTTCACGGGCGCATTGCTGTAGCCAGGCTCGGCGACTCCCACCTCCGGATCTTCGCATAATATCTCGTAGTAACGGTAAAGCGATTGTAAGATCATCGCCGCACCTCCCTGGCGAGTTCGCTTACGTCAATCACCCCGTCCTGCATAATGGCGTGATAAAAGCTCGGCTTAATGTCGCGCTGGTTGGTGAAGTCAAGGTCGTAGAGCATCCAACCCAAGTCGCGCTTGCCCGTCAGCGGGCTTTTGGGAATGCTCTCCCTCTCCTCGATGAGTTCGACGCGGGCGGGGAACTCGCGCGTCCCCAGGCAGGGCGCGTGGAAGTGCTGTCCGTTCCGCAGGCGGCGCAGGACGATGTTGTAATGCCCTTCCTCCGTGTCGCGCTCGCCCCATTCCTTGTCTACCTTCTCAAAGTGCGCCTCGATGACGTAATCCACATCCTTCAGGACCATCGCGGCGCGCTGCTGACGGGCTTCGGTGGCGGCGATGTACAGCAGCTTGTCCGCGCCTTTCATTACCTGCAGCGCGTTGTCCACTGATGCTTTTTCGCTCACCTCGTTGCGGCGGATGTTTGTGAACTCCACCTCACGCAGGACGTGGATTTTGTCTATCACCCAACGGATGGCTGGCTTCCAATAGACCGCCTCGATGATGCCACGCGCTGCCGACGGGGTGATTACGTCGTAACTGACGCGTTCGACTTTCATCTCTGGACGGGTGAACAGGGCGTAAGTGCCCTGTATGCGGATGCTGATGCCGTAACCCATGTGTAGAAACCTCCTTTCGGAATAGATGCACTAGAACAACAGTCCATCCCCACCACCGCTCTCAGGGACGAGCAGACCTCGCTGGGGGTCATAGTATTCCTGCAAGTAGTCAGGGTTGAGCACCTGATAATTGTCGTCAATGGTCAGAATTACTCCTTTCGATCTGAGCCGGTCAAATTCGGCCTCGAAAATGGAAACTGTGTAAGGCTGGAGTTTTCGCAGCGTGGACGACGGATACTCGGTGTATTTCAATTCTTCAATCAGTCGCTCTGCCTCCTCGTTGAAGGGGATAATCACGGTCTCGGTCACATCCTCGATGATCTGGAAGGCGCGCGCCGCCGTCTCGAACTTGAATCTACCATCCTGGCTGTCGAAACAGGCCATGATCTTCTTGTAATCGAAAGAGATGGTCGGGTCTTGCAGATCATACAACCGCTCGAAGAACGCCGCAATCGCCAAGACAGAAATTGGCGCGGCGGCGTGGTTGCGCAACACCATACGGGCGACCTCCGCTGTCTGCTTGAGGAATGACGGCATCCGCTTGACGAAATCCGATTTCGGTTCGAAGACAAACATCTGGCTCACGTCCCGGCGCATCTCGCGATTGACGCGCCCCGCCGCCTGATTGATGGAATCCAGCCCGCTGAGGGCGCGATAGCCGACGGGGAAATCCAGGTCAATGCCCGCTTCCATCACCGTTGTCGAGACCACGCGGCAGGGTTGTCCGCTTGCAAGCCGCGCCTTGATTTCCTCCAGCTTTGCTCGACGATGTGTGGGACACATCAGCGTCGAAAGGTGGAAACTCCCCTCGCCCCGCAACCCGCCGAACAGTCCGCTGGCATGGCGGCGAGTGTTGACGATGCACAAAGCTTGTTCATGCGCATTCAGACGGGCAAGCAATTCATCGTCAGGAAGCATCCCCAGATTCTTCACTTCTACGCGCTTGTAGAAGTCGAACAACTCCTGTGGGTTAGGCGTAAGTTCCCTGACTTCCGTCCGTTCGGGCAGGAAGCGCTCCAGTCCGGGCTGAGTGGCGGTACAAAAGACCGCGCTCGCCCCGTAATTGGTCACCAATTCCCAGACACCCGCCATTGCCGGGCGCATGTACTCACGCGGCAGCATTTGGGCCTCATCGAAGATGATGACGCTCCTGGCGATGTTGTGCAACTTGCGGCAGCGCGACGACTTGTTAGCGAACAGCGATTCGAAAAATTGCACGTTAGTTGTTACCACGATGGGTATATCCCAGTTCTCCGCCGCCAGTTTGAGCTTGGCAAGGACACTGTTAGTGCGGTCATCGGGATTCTCACGCTTCCTGCCCTCCCAATCGAAATTGGAGTGATGTTCCAGCACGTTACCTTCGCCGAGAATGCCCTTGAACACCCCTGCATTCTGCTCGATGATGGTCGTGAATGGGATGACGTAGATGACGCGCCTCAAGCCGTGTTCCGCAGCGTGATGGAGCGCGAACGCCATCGAAGCCAGCGTCTTGCCGCCGCCTGTCGGCACGGTGAGCGAGAAGAAGCCGGGTTTCTCCATTCTCGCCCTTTCGATGCACGCGTGGAGTGTCTCGGTGCGCTTGCGATTGATGGCGCTGGTCGGGTTCTCAAACTGCTTCAGGTGTGAGTCCAGCTTACCGCGTAGGGTAGGGATATCATCGTGTCCACCGCGAGGCTTTGCGCCTTTCATGTAGATTTCGGTCTCCTGAAAATCGGCGTCCACCAGTGCCGAATAGACCATGCGTGTTAGGAACGATAGCGAGAAGCCGAGGTTGTCTTTTGCCCAGCGGATGTGCAACCGCTGTGAGAGAGGCAAGGCAGACAAGTCAAGCTCATTTTTGTATGCACTGTAATCTGGCAATTGATTTCTCAGCCGCGCACAGACCGTGCTACCTTCCAGGTCAATCTCGCTGCCGTAATCTGGCAAGCCAGTGTGATGTCCCATGATTGGGTACGTTAGCAGTTGAGCAAGTGCTTCTGACGGAGTACCCTTCAGCATGGCTCTGAGTTCCTTTGCTCCGGCGGTAGAATGGTCAACGCGCGGGCCTCCCTCCAGCCTCCTTTGGAACTCAGAGGAGTATTTGCCCAGGTCATGAGTGAGTCCTGCGATGTACGCCAGCTCGGTAACGTTAGCATCTCTGCCGAACTCGCGCGCTATGTCTGCAGTGTTTCGCAAGTGCTCGATTAGCGGCTGCCCATCCTCCCAGTCTTCCCCCTCGCGTCGGTGAGCAAGGAATCGGGTTGCCGGGGTGTTCACGTTGTCTGTTGCATACAGCTTTGCCAACCTTGCTGTTTCCTTCTCCAAAGCTGCTCTGAGTTGTTTTGTCTCTATCACCTCCACATCTGCCCCCCACCCTCTGATCCACGGCAGCATCTCCCGCGGCTCGGCCACCTGGGCATGCCAGAGCAGGTAGCCGTCCGCCAATTCCTCAACCTTCTCATTCGGGTGCCAACGCGTCTCCAACACCCGCGTACGCACGCGCGGATGAAAGCGCAAGACCACATCCTGCAACGGCTGCTCGCTGGTCCAGATGCCCCAGGCGTTCGCCAGGTATTGACGTGGGTCAAAGTCGGCCGGAATCGAATAGTGCGCGTGCTTTTGTAATTCTACGCGCTGAATGCGCTCCAACTTGAGGGTACGCACTTTGCCTGGCGGTTCCCGCCATCCCACCACGTGACTTGTATGTCCCCACAAGTACGGCTCGATGAAATACGGAGCAAAGTCGTAGTTGTGAACGCTGCCATCGTCCATTTCATGCCAGACACGCACCTTCAAGCCATCTGACCAGGCGCGTGTGAGCGTCTCCATCACCCGCAAGTATCCTGCATCCTGCCGCCGTAAAAGACTGTCCATTTCATCAGCCGATGCCTTCATGTGCCCGGCTATGAGGGGCGCTAACCGTCGGAGTGATTCACCCAGCTTACGCAAGGCCGAAGCCGCGTAAGGGTTGTGCTTGTCACTCCACACAGCCAGAAGTCGGGTAGCCAGGTGCACGGCCAGCGCTTCGTGCAGGGTCAAACGCACATGGGAGAGATACGCGTCGCGATCCAGAACGAGGCGGCCGTCATCTTCTTGATGAATCGGAAACTGACTTGTCAATTCATCAACCGACCGGCTGATGGAAGATCGGTTGACGCCGGTGCGCCGCGCAATTTCGGCCTGCGTTAAGCCCTCCGGATGATCCAAGAGAAGCATCTCGATCTGAAGCAAACGCTCAGCCTTGCCAATGGTCTTTTCTCCCATGATGTCCTCCTTCTCGATGCACCGCCGCTATGAGGCGATAAGCCGAGTAGCCGGCAGGGGTGGTCGGGGATCGCAGTGGCATGAATCAAGAATCCCGTGCTTGGTCAACCGGCCGAGGTTCTAGCATGACCGGCTGCCGTGTTCCTGGCGCTTTTTTCAGTGCAACGGCGGTGCATCTATACCCATTATCTCATACCGTTGCCCCAAATCCCGCAACAAACGCGCCGAGTTTTGTCACTTCTTGCGCAAAAAGAGCGCCAGACGCCCCTTGTGATCCTCGGAGAGCAGAATCCCCGCCTCTTCCAGCGCCGGCAGGCGCCTCAGGACCGTCGAACGTTGCACACCAAGCTGTGCGGCCAATTCACTTACTCGAATCCCCGGCTGCGCCTCGATGAGCTGCGCCATCGTTTCATACTCCGACTGCTTGCGATTCCAGAAAGCCATTATTCACCTCCAGGCTGACACTTGATCTCAGTCTAGCGGCGACCTGTTGCACCTACGGCAACAAAGCAATGGCAGTTTCTATCTGTGTTTCAAATTCGCAGGCCGTTTGGCCTATGTGCGCAGATCTTCCGGCAAAAAACAAAACGGCAGCCCTTCCTCTCGTGATGAACACGGAAGGCGACTGCCGTTTTTGCTTTGCATGGGTCATGGTCAAGCGGAGTTGTCAGCAAGGTGGGGAGATCCTTTTCCTTTGTGGTTCTGGTCTAGTTCATGGCCGCTCGCTCGCTAGGATACCATACCCGCCGCCAGAACGCAACTTGTATCTGTGGTGGCTATTCCCAAACCGGGTTGAACAAAAAAACAGCCAGGCGCCCACGGCATGCTCGTGGAAACCTGGCTGACCTCTTGACGCGATACTGCGGGCCGCTGACGTTACTTGATCCACCCCTGCTGGCGCATGATCTGCGTGACGACGGGGATGCTCACCTCACGCCCCTGGTACGCCTGCCAACCGTAGTAGATGGCGAGGGCATGCGGGACGAAGAAGAGGACCCACAAGCACGCCAGTCCGCAGCCCAGGGTGACGACCGTGCCGATGCTCACCAAAATGGCGGCAATCACTTCGTAGACCAGCGCCGCCAGGTAGAAGCCGATGGACTGTAAGGCATGGTGACGCTGGAACGGCCGATCCTTGTTGCCCTCGGCCAGCAGCAGCACAATGCTGACCAGGGGAATCTGCAGGAGCACCATACCCGCCCACGCCAACGCCGACATCAGCTTGTCATCTGCGTTGACGTCGTAACTGGGCGCCGGCGCCGGGTTGACAGCCGCAGCTTGCGGCCGCACTGGCTCCTCCAGGGTTGGCAGGGTAAACACGGCGTCCGGCGATGGCGCCGCCTGAGGCAGCGCCTCAGGCGCTGCGCTGCTGACCGGCGCTGCTTCTGACGCCGCAGGCAGCACATCCACCTGCCCGGCGGCGGCCGCCAGCTCGTCGCCCGCCGCTTTGACATCGGTGGCTGCGCTTTCAATGGTCTGGTTCATGCCGTCCAACACCGCGGCGGCCTCCGGTTCCACCGGCAGGATCGGCTCGGCATCGGCCGTTGGGTTGGTGGTCTCATTCAGTTCGCTCATCGTATCCTCCTGTGTGGCGCTCAGCGCCGTCGAGGCGCTGCTGCGCTTGTTGCCCTCGAACCTGCGCGCCTGGCGCTGGTTCTCAGCTTATTATACGCCTGGGGCGTGAATAGGTTTCCGGGTTGGCAATGATGACGGGCGTGACAGACCGCCAGAGGGGTCCCTACGGCGTCACGCCCGTGCTAGATGATGCGAAGTATACACAGCGGGCCGCAGCTATCGTGACCTCAGTCCGACGCCCGACTGACGAGGCGCTGAAAAGTGCAAAGTGCGGAGCGCAAAGTGCATAGCGCACAACGCAGAGTGCAAGACCCAGAGCGCAGAGTGCAAAACGGCGAAAGCCGGTCAATTTTCCAGCTGCCGTCTCGAATCTGCCAGCTTCGTTTCTCTGTGCTACAATCCTCTCATCACCTTTGGCTGGAGAGAGGCAATGATGAAGCGATTGGTTTTCATGGGGACGCCCGCGTTTGCGCTGACAATCCTGGAGGCGTTGTGGGCGCGGCAGGAGGCGGGCTGGCAGGTGGTCGGGGTGTTGACACGCGCCGACAAGCCGGCCGGCCGCGGGCAGCAAGCGGCGGCGTCGCCGGTCAAAGCCTTTGCCCTGGCGCACGATCTACCGGTGCAGCAGCCCCGCACGCTGCGTCAGCCCGATCCGCTGGCCGACCTGGCCGCGCTGCAGCCCGACGTGATTGCCGTGGCGGCGTATGGCCTGATTCTGCCGCAGGCTGTGCTCGATCTGCCGCCTGACGGCTGCCTCAACGTGCACGCGTCCCTCTTGCCTCGCCACCGCGGCGCAGCCCCTGTGGCCGGCGCGCTGCTGGCGGGCGATGCGGAAACCGGTACGACGATCATGTTGATGGATGCGGGCATGGACACCGGCCCAATTCTGAGCCAGGCGAAGCTGCCGATCGCGCCCGGAGAGACGCGCGGGGCGTTGATGGATCGCCTGGCTGCGCAGGGCGCTGAGCTGCTGTGCGCAACGCTGCCGGCCTGGCTGGCTGGCGCGATCACGCCCCAGACCCAGGATCACAGTCTGGCGACAATGACCAAACCGCTGACCAAAGCCCAGGGCGCGATTGATTGGCGTTTGCCTGCGGCGCAGATTGCGCGCCAGGTGCAGGCTTTCCAGCCCTGGCCGGGCGCGTTCACGTCCTGGCAGGGACGCCTGTTGAAAATCAACGCCGCCCTGCCTCTGCTTGCACCGGCGGGGGAACCAGGCCGGGTGGCGGCCGATGCGCAGGACGTTTATGTGACCTGCGGCGTCGGCGCGCTGCGCCTGCTGGAGGTGCAGCTAGAAGGTAAACGCAGCCTGGACGCGCTCACCTTCGTGCGCGGCCAACGTGATTTTGTGGGTAGCATCCTTGGGACGCCGTTGCCCCGGCCGCCAGTCTGACTCGCGCCGCGCCCTGATCTGCCTGGCCATCGGCGCACGATTCAGCGTTCAGCATTCCGCCTTCGGCCGTTACTTCAGCGTTTCTTTGAGCCAGTCCATGATTAGCTCTTCAATACCGTTTTGGCGACCCAACATGCGCGTGCCGTGCCCCTGGCCGTCGTAGACCTTGAGCGTGTGCTTGCCTAGCGCCAATTTGTCCAAAACGGCCGCGGCGTCGGCGCTTTCTTTGTCTTCCGAACTGGCAATCAGCAGCACGGGGCGCGGCCCGTAGGCTTGCAGCGGCCCTTCGGTCTTGATCCCTTCGAAGTCCAGGCCAGGCGACAGCAAGACGAGGGTTTTGACGCCCGGCTGGCCGGATGCCAGGTTCAGGCTCAGGTTAGCGCCAATGCTGGCGCCGATGAAACCGATGGCCGCGCGGTTGACTTCCGGCCGGTTCGTCAGCCAGGCATAGGCGGCCGCGGCGTCTTGCGTCATCTTGCTCCATTCGCGCTGGCCCTGGCTGCCGCCATGCCCGCGCAGATCAATGGTCAGCACACTGTAGCCGGCTGTCTGCAGCTGACGCGCCAGGGTGTCCCAATCGCCGCGCTGCCCGCCCACCATGTGCAGCATGGCGACGGCCGGGCTGCTCATCTTGGGGGAGACATAAAACGTGCCTGTCAGGGTCACGTTGTCTGCTGTGGTGATCTCCACCGGCTTGATTTCGCCAGCCGCAAAGGCCTGTACGCCGCCCGTTGTTGACTGATCCTTGGTGGGTGAAACGCCGGCCAGGGGCGCGGGTTCGCTGGTCCCCGCCAATGTGGCGTCGCTGTTGACGCTGGGCATGGAAACCGAACTGGTGGCCGACGCCTGCGCCGGCGGATTGGCGGCCGGGGTCGGCGTCTGGCCGCCTCCACAGGCTGCCAACGCCATCATCAGCAGCACGAGGAAGCCGGAGAGCATCCATGCTCGGGCTTTGGTTGTCATCGTGTTCTTTCCTTTCCTGTCTTCATGTGCGTCGCGCAACCAAAATCATGCGCGGGCTGTCTGAGGTGTAGGTTTCCAGATCGTAGGAACCGTAGACCATTTCTAGTTCGTAGCCGCATAGTTCGAGCAGCAGTTCGGCTTCAGAGCGCCAGAGGAAGCGCAGGTTGAAGGGTACGAGCAGACGCCGCGTTTGCCCATCTGGAAACACTTCATCGTAAACGAAAATGGTCTCTTGAATCTGGTTCGCCAGGTCAATCTTGCGCACCAGCTGCTTGATGACCACGGCGCCAGACTGCGGATCGCGCCATTGGTTGTCAACCATCAGGCGGCCATCGGCTTCGATCAACGTGACAATGTCCGGGTTGAAGAGATCAAGAATGAGCGGACTGCCGGGGCGCAGGAACGCATGCCAGCAGCGCAAGGCCTGGCGTTGATCTTCTTGGGTTTCCAGGTGCATGAAGCTGTTGACCTGGATGAAGCCCATGCCGAAACGCTGTTCCAGGTGCACGGTGCGCATGTCAGCCTGCACCAGGTTCACGCGGTCGCTCAGGCGCGCGGCGGCCAGCCGCTTGCGCGCAATATCGAGCATGTTGGCAGAGGTATCAACGCCGGTCAGCCGAAAGCCGGCCTGCGCCAGCGGCACGGTCACGCGACCGTTGCCGCAGCCAAGTTCGAGGAGCGGCCCATCCACGTGCTCCGCGTAATAACGCAAGAGCGGCATATCATCGGCAAAGGCGCCGAATTCGGTATCGTAGTAATGGGCAAAGCGGTCGTAGTCAATCATGCCTGCGCTGATTCTCCTTCGCAGGCCATTATAACATTGCCCTACTTAACACGCCAACTCGCTCGCCATCTGGGTGCATTTCAGTTTGGGGGTGGGCCCGACGTCGAGCGATTGAGGCTTCGTCGTGAGCGGCTCGACCGAGCGTTCGACAGGCTCACCGCACGGTTCGACAGGCTCACCGCACGGTTCGACAAGGCTCACCGCACGGGGCCTGAGCTTGTCGAAGACCGCTGCAACCACCTCCAAGCCCAACCGAAGCCGGCTACGCAGCGGAACTGAAATGCGCCCGCCACGAAATACAAACCCTCGCGCGCCGTCAGGCCCGATGGAGCCTTCCACCTTAGCCCGATCCGTTCACGGTCGGGCGGCGTTGGTTGCGCGCACGCTATCGGGCCAACGCCGCCGCCGGGCCAAAGGCCATCCGGCTAGAGGTGCAAGCCCTCTGGGGCTACGTCCCGAAATTGAAATGCCCCCCGCCATCTGCCATACTCCCCGCTGAAAGCCGCAACTTGGCGCGCCGCCGTGCGTACTATGGTTTGAATGGGCAGCGAGTCGGCATGATCTCTGCCGTGCGGCCTGTAGAAATCGAGAGAGTCTGAAAGGAGATAGGCTTTTTATGCAAGGCAAACGATTGTATCGCGCGCGCAAGGAGCGTATGATTGCAGGAGTCTGCGGCGGCCTGGCGCAGTACCTGGGCGTTGACCCTTCCCTGGTGCGGCTGGTATTTTTGCTGCTTGGCTTGACGGTCGGCGGCGGCTTCCTGGCCTACCTGGTGTGCTGGATTGTCATCCCCGAAGAGCCGGAAGCGTAGCCTCGTTCGGCCGCCGCTTCAATTTCCCGTCGCAACAACTGCCGGATCGAATCCGGCGGTTGTTTTTTATGGCAAGATCTCCCATGCGGGAAGTGTGCTTTTCGATTGCGCCTGCTTATGCTATACTTGGCGCCGTACAGTTTACCTAAACACGCGGAGGAATGTTGGCATGGATCCTACTGCTTTGCGCATTGGACCTATCACTATCTACTGGTATGGTTTACTGATCGTGACCGGGGCCGTCCTGGCGGCCTTTTTGGCCGCCGCCGAAGCCCGGCGCCGCGGTGAAGACCCAGAGCATGTCTGGAACCTGCTCACCTGGTGTCTGCTGCTCGGCATCATCGGCGCACGGCTCTATCATGTCTTCTCATCGCCGGCCGGCGGCTTCACGGGCTGGGATTACTACCGCAAGAACCCGATTGAAATCATCGCCTTCTGGAAGGGCGGTTTTCGCGGCCTCGGCATCTATGGCGCCATCGCCGGCGGCGTTGTGGCGATTTTTCTGTATGCGCGCGTCGCCAAGCTCAATTTCTGGCGCTGGAGCGACATCGTAGCCCCTGGCATGCTGCTGGCGCAGGCCATCGGCCGCTGGGGCAACTACATCAACCAGGAACTCTATGGCCCTCCCACGACCCTCCCATGGGGCATCACCATTGACGGCCTTCACCGCTTTGGCCCCTACATTGATCTCAACCAGTATCCGCTAGAAACCAAGTTCCATCCGACTTTCTTGTATGAGTCGCTCTGGAACCTGCTCGGTTTCCTTCTGCTGATCTGGCTGGGCCGGCGCTTTGCCAATCGCCTGCGCGACGGCGACATTGTCGCTGCCTATCTGCTGACCTATTCGGTTGGGCGTCTGTGGGTCGAAATCTTCCGGCCAGATGCCTGGGCCATTGCTGCCATTCCCACCGCGCAGATTATTGCCCTGGTCTTGATGGCCGCGTCGCTAGCGTTTCTGTTCATCCGTCATCGCGACTGGCAGCCGCCGGAGACATGGATCACGCGCAAAACGGCCGCGGCCGCCGCGCTGCCTGCCGCGGGCCTGGATGATGTCAGTCCGCCGCCAGCGTCTGATGAGGTCAACACCGCGGCGGCTGAAGGCTGAGCGGTTGCCCCGAACCCACACAAGCCAGTCAGGCGTTGATGGCTGCGGCTGACAGCCTGCCAGCGCCGGTGGGCATGGAGGTGAAAACATGAGCGGACAACGTCGTTTGTGGCGCCTGGCGCTGATGGCGGCGTTCCTATGCCTCCACACCGGCGCCGCGGCCGCGTTGCCGCCGACCGAAACCGACGCGCGGCGTCAGCCAATCGTTGGGCAGATTCTGTGGCCGGCCAACGGCGTTGGAGTTTGCGTGAGCGCGGGTTCCCAGAACGCGCATAACCTGGTGAGCGATGGGCTGCAAGGCGCTATCGTGGTGTGGAGCGATGCGCGGCCAACGGCCAACGGCGCGGATATCTATGCACAGCGCCTGAGCGCCGGCGGCATGCCGCTGTGGGCTGTCAACGGCGTTGGGGTCATCACCGCGGACAACGACCAATCCGAGCCAAAGGCGATCAGCGACGGCGCCGGGGGCGCGCTGCTGGCGTGGAATGATCTGCGCGGCGGCCGCAGCGCCATTTATGCCCAGCGGCTGGATGCTTCGGGCCAAGCGCTGTGGGCAGCCCAGGGCGTCAGCGTCACAACGGGCGCGGCCGACCACCTCATTAGCCAACTCTTGCCTGATGGCAGCGGCGGCGGGTTCGTGATCTGGGAGGAGAATACGGACCAGGACCGTTTCGACACCAACCTTTTCGCACAGCGCATCAGCGCCGAAGGCGCGCGGCTGTGGACGGCCCCCGCTGCGATCACTCTCGCCGCGGGTGAACAGTTCGACCCGGTCGCGGTGCGCGACGATAATGGCGGGTTCATTGTGGTGTGGGCCGACCTGCGCGCGGCCTCCGACCAGAATCTCTACGCGCAGCGCATCTCAGGCAGCGGGTTGGCGCTGTGGGCGACGGATGGCATACCCGTTAGCAGCAGCGCAGCCTTGCCGCGACTGGGGGACATCGCACGCGACGATCAGGGCGGCGTGTTCGTGGCCTGGCATGACTATCGCAGCCCAGGGGGCCAGGCGGACGCCTACTTGATGCGCTTGACCGCCAGCGGTGATCGGGCCTGGTCGGACGATTTGCCTGTGATGGCCGCCGCAGACCTGGCAGAAATGCCAACCGCCTTGATCGCTGACGGCGGCGGCGGCGCGATCATGCTGGCCGACGTCTCGGATACGAGCGAGACGCCGAACACAGATGTGATGGCGCAGCGCATTGACGCCGGCGGCGCCCTTGTCTGGGGGCCGCAGCCGGTCAATGTGACGCCGTGGGCCGCGCAGCAGACTGCGGCCGTGGCCGTACCGGACGGCAGCGGCGGCGCGTATCTGGCCTGGATGGACGGCTTTTCCGATCCACTGGGCTTTGACCTGGTCGCACAGCACCTCGACAGCGCAGGCGCGGCGCTGTGGCCGGGGCATGGCGTTGTGGTGGTTGCCTCGCCCGGCGTGCAGAATCATCCGCAGGTGCTGAGCGACGGCGGCCGCGGACTGATCATCGCCTGGCAAGATTTCCGCAACGACCCTGACATTCCCGACCTGTATGCGCAGCGCATCAGTGAAGTCAATCAACTTATTTTCCCATTGGCGCGTAAGAACAGCCGCTGACATGACTTCCGGTTCTTCAACACTTCGGAAGCCTGAAACTTTTCGAGGAGGGATGATCTATGAGAATTGCGATTGGCAGCGATGAACGAACCCACTTGACCGATTTTGTGGTGCATACCCTGCAGAAGCAGGAGCATGAGGTTTTCTTGTTTGGCCCCCTGGCCGAAAATGACCCCGACAGCGACTGGCCGCTGGTGAGCAGCCATGTGGCAGAAGCCGTGGCTGGGGGACAAGCCGATCAAGGCATTGTCTTTTGTTGGACTGGCACCGGCGCCTGCATGGCCGCCAACAAGGTGCCTGGAGTGCGCGCGGCGCTGGTGCATGACGCGGAGACGGCGCGCGGCGCGCGCATCTGGAATCACGCCAATGTGCTGGCATTGAGCCTGCGTCTGACGCCGGTGGGTGTGGCGAAGGAGATTTTGGATGCCTGGTTTGCGACCTCAACCGCCGAAGGCGAGGCGCAGAGTGAATGGAACCTGGCGCAGATCGCGCACCTGGCCGCGATTGAAAATCGCTATCGCGGGGACTGACATTGAAAAAGACATCGGGTTTCACGCAGAAACCCGATGTCTCACAAGCCTACTCGATCTCGACCAGCACTTCGTTCAGGGAAACACCCTGGCCGGCCCCGACATTGATCTTGCGCACCACGCCCGTGCGCGGCGCCCTGATTTCATTCTCCATCTTCATGGCTTCCAACACCACGACCGGCTGCCCCGGTTCAACCTCATCGCCTACCTTCACGAGAATGCGGGTGATAACGCCGGGGATGGGCGCCTTGATGCGCCCTTCACGACCGGCTGGATGCGCAGCCGCGGATTCCATGTCCACGACAGTCAAGTCGCCGTAGCGCCGGCCGTAGCCCTCGATCCATTGCAGATCACGGTCTAGCACGATTTCATACGACCGATTGCCCACCAGGATCCAGTCCAGACTCTCCGGGTCGCTCAGGCTCTGCACCATCACCGGCATGGTCTGCCCATCCACGGTGACGCGCAGGTCTGTGTCGGATTGGGGGACGGCCTCCACCTGGATTTCGTAGGTGCGCGCGCCGATGGTAACGCCAATCTTGTTCATTCGTCTCTCTCCTAACTCGGCAGTCGGCGGCTGTTGCGATGCCAGCCATCCTGGAAACGGCCTGGCGTCACCGGGCGGGGGCGCTGGTTGCGGCTGATGAAGGCCACCGCCGCCGCCACCGCCATGTCGCGCAGTTCAATTTCGGGTTCGCCCTCCAACAAGGGGCGATCCAGAAAATCCACGGTGTAATTCCCGGCCAGGAAGTCGGGGTCGGTCAGGATGCGCTGATGATAGGGCAGGGTGGTGCGCACCCCGCGAATGGCGAATTCTTCCAACGCGCGCCGCATGCGATTGATACACTCGACACGCGTTTCGCCCCACACAATGAGCTTGGCCAGGATGGGGTCGTAGCGCACCGGTACGCTGCAGCCGTTGTAGGCGTAGGTGTCGACGCGTACATTGGGGCCGCCCGGCAGGCGGAACCGGTCCAGTTTGCCGGGGCTAGGCAGGAAATTGTTCCACGGATCTTCGGCATTGATGCGACACTCCAACGCCCAACCTCGGAACTGAATCTCTTCCTGGCGAAACGCCAACGGTTCGCCTGCGGCGATGCGAATCTGTTCGCGCACCAGGTCAACCTGCGTCACCTTTTCGGTCACCGGATGCTCAACCTGGATCCGCGCTTTCATCTCGGCAAAGTAGAAGTTGCCTTCCATGTCCATGATGAACTCGACTGTGCCGGCGTTGCAGTAGTTGAACAGGCGCGCAATGTCAAGCCCCATTTGCCACACGTGTGCACGCTGTTCCGGCGTCAGATTGGGCGACGGCGACTCCACAACCAGCTTCTGGCTGTGGCGCATAATCGAACCGTCGCGCTCACCCAGGTGGATGAGATGGCCGTATTGGTCGCCCAAGATCTGCACTTCTACATGCCTGGCTGGCATGATGGCCTTTTCCAGGTAGACATGCTCATCCCCAAAAACGGTGCGCGCTTCAGCCTGCGCCTGACGCACCGCACGCTCCAGCTTGGAGGGCTCTGTCACCAGGCGCGTGCCGCGGCCGCGCCCCCCGCGACAAGCCTTGATCACCAGTGGGTAGCCGATTTGTTCGGCCAGCGCCTGCACGCCGTCCATTTCACCCTGGCAGAATGCTTCCGGTATGTAGTGCGGCACCGGAAAGCCCGCCGCCGCCACGCGCTCGCGCGCGCCCAGGTTGTCGCGCAGCGCGCTGACGACGGAGCTGGGCGGCCCGATGAAGACAACGTTGGCGGCTTCGCACGCTTTGACGAAGTCCGGGTCCTCCGCCAAGAATCCATAGCCGGGATGGATGGCATCGGCGCCCGTCTCTTTCGCTGCCTGCAGCACCACCTGGTGATCCATGTAGCCCAGGCTGGAATCGAGGCGCACGACCTCGTCAGCAAAACGCACGTGCAGCGAGCCTTGGTCCGATGGCTCGAACAGCCCCACGGTTTGAATTCCCAGGTCTCGACAGGCTCGAATGATGCGCACAGCAATCTCGCCGCGGTTGGCGATGAGAACTTTTCTAAACATATACACCCCTCTCGTTTGGTGGACTACATGGGCGAGACGCCGTGCTTCTTCGGCACGTGGCGTTCCTGCTTGGACAGCGTCACTTCCAGGGTGCGAATGAGCGCGCGGCGCGTATCGCGCGGTTCGATCACATCATCAATCAGGCCGCGCGCCGCCGCCACGTAGGGGTTATTGAACTTCTCTTCGTACATGGCAACCAGCTCCTGGCGCTTGGCCTCTGGGTCGGGCGCCTCCTGCACCTGTTTGCGGAAGAGAATGTTGACCGCGCCGTCCGCGCCCATCACCGCGATCTCAGCGTTGGGCCAGGCGAAGAGATAGTCGCCGCGCAAGCCTTTGCTTGACATAACACAATAGGCGCCGCCGTAGCTCTTGCGCAGGATGATCATCAGTTTGGGCACGGTGGCTTCGCTGTACGCGTAGATCATGCGCGCGCCGTTGCGGATGATGCCGCCGTACTCCTGGTTGGTGCCGGGCAGGAAACCAGGCACATCTTGCAGGGTGATGATAGGGATGTTGTACGCGTCGCATAAGCGAATGAAGCGCGAGGCCTTGAGCGAAGCCTTGATGTCAATGCACCCGGCCAATACCATCGGTTGGTTGGCGACAATGCCAACCACGTAGCCGTTGAGCCGGGCAAAGCCGATCACCATATTTTGCGCCCACAGCTCATGGATTTCGGTAAACCGGCCATCGTCAACCACGCTGGTGATCACCTGCCGCACGTCGTAAGGCTTGTGCGGATCCGTTGGTACAAGCTGCTCCAGTTCGGGGCAGCGCCGATTGGGGTCATCCACCGGCGGCACGTAGGGCGGGTCATTTTGACTGTTCGACGGCAGGTAGGAGAGCAGGTTGCGCACCTGGGCCAGGCACTGCTGATCGTCCTGAGCCAGGAAATGGCTGACGCCGCTCTCCTGGCTATGAATCAGACCGCCGCCCAGCTCATCCAGGCTGACTTCTTCATTCATCACCGCCTTCACCACCTCTGGGCCGGTGATGAACATGTAGCTGTTGTCGGTCATAAAGATGAAGTCGGTCAGCGCGGGTGAATAAACAGCGCCGCCTGCGCACGGCCCCATGATGACCGAAATCTGCGGGATGACGCCAGAAGCCTCGCAGTTGGCGTCGAAGATGCGGGCATAGCCGCCGAGACTGTCCACGCCTTCCTGGATGCGCGCGCCGCCGGAGTCGTTGATGGCGATGAAGGGGCAGCCGTCACGCAGGGCCATGCGCATCGCCTTGACGATCTTGTTGGCGTGCATTTCGCCCAGGGAGCCGCCCATGACGCCGGCATTTTGCGACGCCACGTAGACGTGCCGGCCGTTGACCTGACCAAAACCGGTGATGACGCCGTCGCCATAACGCGAGGCCCGGCCGTCCAGGTAGGTTTCGGATCGCGGCAGCACCAACGTGTCAATTTCGGTGAAAGTGTCGGGGTCAAAAAGCAGCTCGATGCGTTCCCGCGCGGTCAAGCGCCCTTTCTTGTGCTGGGTTTCGGCTTCTTTGGCTGTACCCGCGGCAATGGCCTTGCGGTCGCGTAGTTTTTTGATATATGATTCCATGAAAAAATGCTCCTATCGAATCAGCGTGAGACCGAAGATCAGAGATCGGCGGCCTGCCGCGCAACTTTTTGCTGTCCTGTAAATTTCTGTTTGTTCGCCTACATGGTTATTTCATCAGGTCCGATGATCGTCAGCACGAATCCGCCGCGTAGGCTCCACCACCCGTGCATGACGGCGCTGGCGGGGGCAGCGGGCGTGAAGGTGACTTGAAACGATTTCCATACGCCCTCGGCCGGCTGATCAAGATCAAACTGGCATTCCACCCGCCGCGTGTCCACAGTCAAACCCAGCTTGACGGCTTTCAGCGCCGCTTCTTTGGCGCTCCAGATTGCGGTGGTCAGGGTGTCACCCCATACCGGCGCTGCGGCCTGCACCTGCCGTGCTTCCGCGTCGGTGAAAAATGTCTCCACGAAATTCCATGCGCGCGGCCGCACACGTTCGATGTCCACGCCAATGACCTGCGTGGTCACTGCGCAGAAGGCCCATTCTTCACAATGGCTAATGGTCAAACAGGCCGCCAGCCGGCGACGCGTCGAGGTCGCGTGGCGCGCCAGGTGATGGGTAGGGTGCTGCTCGTGCAATTCGACAAAGGGCGATCCGTCTTCTTCATTCTTGATTTCGATGCTGTCCAGAGCCATGCGTTGACTTGTGGTTTCCACAAGAAATCGCTGCACCAGGTGCTTGGCTGTCCAGCGTCCAAGCAGCCAGTCGTGACGGCGCTTGGGCGTGCGCAGCGCGTGAAAATGCTCGAGCTCGGACGCGCTCAGCAGACCCGGGGGCGGCTGACCGCGTTCCAGGACGGGGTGCGCGCCGGTGGATTGAACAAGCCAGTAAATCATGGATGGATCCGGATCTGGCGCAGCAAAACGACGGCCCACAGCTCAATCATCGCCGCTGTCTGGATCGCTGACTCCCATGGCCCGCAAACGTGCCTGCAAGCGCGCCAGCCGCGTTTCCGCATCCTCGGCGCGCTGCCGCTCAGCCTCGGCGCGCTGCCGCTCAGCCTCTTCGTGCCGTAGGACGAGTTTGCCATCCGCCGTGTAGAAACGCAGCCAGGCAGTATCCAGCGCGTGATAGCGACCATACCAATGACCGATCCACAGGTTGAGGGCTTCACTCCATAGCCAGCCCTGGGCATTGGGCTGCAAAGCCACGTAGGCATCACCGTGCAAATGCCAGCCCATGAGCGTCTTCGTTTCTGGATCGTAGCAGAAGTAATCTGGCGTGCGGAAGGTGTGCGCGTACAGGTCTTTCTTGGTGGTCAGGTCGTTATTGCGTGTAGATGCTGACATCAGTTCGATGATGAGATCGGGATAGCGGCCATTTTCTTCCCAGACCACCCAGGCCTCGCGCCCGTACGAGCCGTCTACATTGAGAACGACGTAGAAATCTGGCCCTTTGTAGTCACGATGGCGCACTTGCGCCAGGCTGTAGTAGATAAACATGTTGCCGCCAGCGTAGAAATCGGTGCGCTGACGCCAGGCGTAGTGGATCAGTTCCAGGAAAAAGGCAATTTGTGCCAGGTGCCAGGGCGATTCCAAGGGTTCACCATCCTCTGTTGGCAGTTCTAGCAGGTCTCCGTGAGTCTTCAGCAGTTCGAAAAGTTCACGGTCGCCGACGGTCGGCCGCGAACGGGAAGGAACCCAAATGAAATTGGATCCATCTCCCCACCCGTCCCCATTCGTGGGCACGGGTAGGTCTGACCGGGTCATCACGTCAGCCCCCACCTCCTCAGCCGTTTGTTGCATCGTCTTTCTCCGCTTGGCAGTCCATTGTTCGGTGCAGATTTGACTCAGCCGCGCCTGGTGCGATCCTGGCGTTTTTCTGCAAAAACGCCCATGCGGGGGCGCCACGATCATGCGCCAGCGTTGTCGCCCCAAGTATAGCCCCAGCCGCGGCTGTCGTCAATCCCTTGCGCGGGGGCAGGGGTGACAAGACTTCGGAAGTCTACCAGACTTCCGAAGTCTTGCTTGCTCCACTGCTTACGCCAGAATTGCTTGCAGCGGCGCCAGCAGATCAGCGCTGACGCTGCCGGGCATGGGTACAGTCCGGTAGCCGCGCATGTCCACGTAGACGTTGCCGCTCTCGTCTACGACGACGGCGTCGAAGGATTTGCCGCCATCCACCGGCGTTACGCATGCGTAGAGCCGCTGGCCGTTGGCCTGCTCCGGCTGGCGATAGGCTGTAACCCGCCCAATCGCCATCGGCAGCGCCATGACGCCGGTTGTCGCCATTTCCCAAATGCCCGCGGTTTGGAAGCAGAACTCGATCAGCCGCGGCGCCATCACGGTTTCGGCCGTGTCCGGCGCGGTGTTGGGCGGCAGGAGGTGCGTCATCCGACCGACCACAACGCCGCCTGCCATGCCGACCTCATCCAGCACCTGGTAGGCCGGGCCGTGGAAGTAGATCTTGTAGATGTCAGCCGCGGCGACGGTCTTGCCAATCGGCGCCGGCAGGCTGGCGACCGTGGGTGACTCCAGCTCGGCTGCCGTCAGCCGCACATCGGCCGTGAAGTGAACCTTAACCTGCGGAGGCAGCTCTGGCTTGGGCGCCGGCGTGGCGCCGGTCAGCGTGGTGTGCGCTACGATCTCCCCGTTGGCGCCGGCGCGAGCCGTTGCCTCCAGGTACAGCGTGCGCGGCTGGTGGCGGAAGAACTTGAACGGCGCCATGAACTGCTCATTCTCGATCGCAGCCACCTGGTAGCCGGGGAAGAGGAGCGTCGCCAACTCGGCAAAGCTCTCCGTGCCCATCACGCCAGGCAGGACGGGGACGCCGTCAATTCGATGATCGAACAGGAAGGGCTGCGCGTTCGGATCGAGGGTGGTTTCCACCTCCAGGCCGCCGTAGAGCCGCGCCGCCTTCACCACGCCAATCATCGGCAGCGGTCGCTGGCGTTTCGCCAACATCGCCTGAACCTTGTCTACATCCAGGCCGCCGGTCACGTCTTGTTCACTCATCAGCGCGCCCAGCCGCTGGCCGACGACGATTTCGCCTCTGAACGCGCTGTAGGTCAGCTCGCGGCGGATCGTGGGGACGCCCACTTCGGGCGGCAGCATATCAATGCCCAACATCTCCATGACCTTGGGCACCGAGCCGCGCGTCGCCATGCCAATGCTGCCCCACGCCGTCCAGTCCAGGGCAATGCCGCGGGTCTGGGGACGCCAGGCCTTCATGCTGCTGCTGATTTTGCACAGCAGGTCATTGGCCGCGCTGTAGTCGCTCTGCGCGGCGTTGCCGAAGCGGCCGGCCACTGAGCTGAAGACCACGGTGGCGCCAATCGGCATTCCCGTCGCGGCCTTAAGCAGGTTGAAGAACCCGTCCGCCTTGACGTCGTAGACCAGGGCGAACTGGTTTGGTTCCTTGTCCGGCAGCGGTTTGTCAATCAGCAGGCCGCCGGCGTGCAGAAGCACATCAATGCGCCCGTATCGCTGGCGAATGTCCGCCACCACCGCGGCCACCGACTCTCCGTCGAGCAGATTGATGCTGTGGTAGTGCGCGGTGCCGCCGGCCGCTTCCACGGTTTCGATCGCACGCAGCGCGGCTTCGTTACGCTCGATGGTGATGATCTGTTTGTCAATTTCCACGGGCGTTGGCTTCTTGCCGGCGGCGCGGGCACGTTCGATCAGCGCCTTCTTCAGCGCTTCTTTGTCGCTGCGGAAAAGGCGGATGTCTTCATCGTCGCGCTGCGGCGGCGGCACGACATCCAACAGATAGAAGATCCCTTCGCTGGCGACCGCCAGATCGGTGGTGATGGCGCTGGTGATGCCGCCGGCTGCGCCCGTGACCACAAATACCGTTTCCTTGCCCAAGGTCAGGCCAGCGCTGCCGTCACGCGCAGGCAGCACTTGCAGGGTTGGCGAGTAGCGGACGCCGTCCCGGTAACCGACCTCGATGACGCCGGGGTCGAACAGTGTTTCTGCAATCAGGGCCTCGGCTGGCTCTGCGGTCTTGCGGCTGGCGTCGAAGTCCACCGCTTTGACCAGCGCCTGCTCACGCTCGCGCTTGAAAGCCTTGCTGAAACCGACCACGCCGCCGCCGAGCGGCGCCAATGCGCCCTCCGGGCCGTAGCCGTGCAATCCGCCCAGGCGTACGCCCGCCACCAGGAAGTTGGCCGGGCCGCTGACCGCCTGGAACAACGCGCGCATCGTGGCGTAGAGGTTCTTGACCCGCACGCGGTTAGCTTCGCGCCAGGCCGCCAGGTCCATTTCTTCCAGCCCTGGCTCAGCGTCAAGCGCCGGCAGCCAATAGACGCCCTGGATGGGGCCGGCCGCCAACCAGTCTTGCAGCTGCCCAACGAGCGCATCCATCGCCGGCGCATCTTCCAGCACCAACACGGTCACGCCGCGCTTCTGCAAGCGGCTGACCAGGGCCTTGCCCACTCCGCCCTTGTCCATCATCACGACGACGCGACTGCTCGCATCGAGCGCCACGCCGGTCGGCTTGCAGAACTCCAACGCGGGCCGCACTGATGGCACCACCACACGCCGCGGCGCTCTTTCCGACTCTTCTAGTGTGCCGAAGGTCTTGACGATGGCTTTGGGCTTCGGCGGAGGGGGGACTGAGATTGGAGACTGGAGATTGGAGACCGTGCCTGGCGCCGCGGCCATCGCACCCTGCCCCGTGACCTGATCTCTGGTCTCTGGTCTCTGCTCTCCGGCCAAATCCGGCCGATTCGACAGCACGAACTGGATCACGCTCGCCAGGGTGGGGTAGTCGCGCAGCTTGATGTCATCGCGCCGCGGGATGTCAAAGGCCTGGCGAATGGCGGAGAAGGTCTCGGCCTGCTTGACCGTGTCAATGCCCAGGTCGGCCTCCATGTCCAGCTCCAGGTCCAGCATATCCTGCGGATAGCCGGTTTTTTCGGCAACCACCGTCAGCACCTTGTCCGTCACCGTTGATCGGAGATCGGAGGTGGTTGAGACCGGAGATCTGAGATCGGAGATCTGGCTTGGCGCGGTTGCCGCACCCTGCCCCGTGGCCTGGTCTCTGGTCTCTGTTCTCTGGCCTCCCGCGAGGTCTGGCCGGTTCGACAGCACGAACTGGATCACACTCGCCAGGGTGGGGTAGTCGCGCAGTTTGATGTCATCGCGCCGCGGGATGTCAAAGGCCTGGCGGATGGCAGCGAAGGTCTCGGCCTGCTTGACCGTGTCAATACCCAGGTCGGCCTCCATGTCCAGCTCCAGATCCAGCATATCTTCGGGGTAACCTGTCTTCTCCGCAACCACGGTCAAAACCTTGCCAGTGACCTGAGATCGGAGATCAGAGGATGCTGCGACCGGAGATCGGAGATCGGAGATCGGGCTTGGCGCCGCGACGCTCGTCGGCGCGGCCGTCGGACTCTGCCCCGTGGCCTGGTCTCTGGTCTCTGGTCTTCGGTCCTCCGCCAAATCCGGCCGGCTCTCGCGCACGAAATCTACCACGCGCTTGAGCGTGGGGTAGTCGCGCAGCTTGACCTCGTCGCGGCGCGGAATATCGAACGCCTCCCGGATGGCGGCGAAGGTCTCGGCCTGCTTGACCGTGTCAATGCCCAGGTCGGCCTCCATGTCGAGTTCCAGATCGAGCATGTCCTGCGGATAGCCGGTCTTGTCCGCAACAATGGCAAGCACTTTGTCCACAATCGGCGATCCGGCTGCGGAGGTGACTGAGATTGGAGATTGGAGATTGGAGACTGGGCCTGGCGCCGCGACGCTCGTCGGCGCGGCCATCGGACTCTGCCCCGTGGCCTGGTCTCTGGTCTCTGGTCTTCGGTCCTCTGCCAAATCGGGCCGGCTCTCGCGCACGAAATCCACCACGCGCTTGAGCGTGGGGTAGTCGCGCAGCTTGACGTCGTCACGGCGTGGAATGTCGAACGCCTCCCGGATGGCGGCGAAGGTTTCGGCCTGCTTGACCGTGTCTATGCCCAGGTCAGCCTCCATGTCCAGCTCCAGGTCGAGCATGTCGCTGGGGTAGCCGGTCTTCTCAGCCACAATCGCAAGGACTTTGTCAATCACCGGAGATCGGAGGTCGGAGATTGGGCTTGGCGCCGCGACGCTCGTCGGCGCGGCCATCGCACCCGGCCCCGTGGCCTGATCTCTGGTCTCTGATCTCTGCTCTTGGACCTCTGGCCTTTGCTCTGCCGCCAAATCCGGCCGGCTCTCGCGCACGAAATCCACCACGCGCTTGAGCGTGGCATAATCGCGCAGCTTGATGTCGTCGCGGCGCGGAATACCGAAGGCATCGCGCACGGCGGCGAAGGTTTCGGCCTGCTTGACCGTGTCAATGCCCAGGTCCGCCTCCAGGTCGAGTTCCAAGTCAAGCATATCGCTCGGATAGCCGGTCTTTTCAGCCACCAAGGCCAGGACCCGTTCGACGACGGTATCTTTGGCGGGCGCGGCCGGCGCTTCAACCATCACCGGCGCTGGCGCTGGCGCCGCAGGCGCGACAGGCTGGGTGACTGACGCTACAGGCGCGACAGGCTGGGTGATTGGCGCCGCAGGCGCGACGGGCTGGGCGACTGGCGCTGCAGGCGCTGGTGGAGTCTCGCTGGGGGCAGGTTTTGGCGCAAGCGGTGCAGGCGGCGGGGCCGTCACGGCCGGGGGCGCCGCAATGGCTGGCGCTGCAGGCGGCGCGATGACCATCGGCGCCGGCATTGGGTGAGCTACGCCCGCGCCATCGCCGGCAGCCAGCGTACGCACGACAGGGCCGGTGCCCACACGCCAGGTGCTCGGCGCGGGTTGGCGCATGGGAGCTGCTTCGCTGCGGATGCGCAGCACGCGCTTGACCACCTCGGTTTCGGCGCGATCGTAACCGCTGACGTCCTCCAGCCAACGCTGGTAGAGCGCCTTGTTGTCGGTGCGATCGAACGCGCCGGGGATGCGCCGCGTCAGGGTCATGGCAATCTGCGAGCCAAAGCCGGCCGCCAGGTGCAGCGCGTACTGCACCGGGTAGCGGCCGCCGCGGCTGAGATTGAGCATGCCCAGGTCTGGATCCACTTCCTTGAAGTTGGGCACGGGCGGTACGATCCCGTACTCCAGAATCTTGACCGCGATCACGTCCTCGACGCCGACCCCCATCGGGTGGCCGGTGAAGCCCTTCGTGTTCGCCATAATGATTTGGTTGGTGACATCGCCGAAGGTGCTGCGCAGCGCGATGACCTCGGCGGCGGCGCTGCCCCCGCGGGCCGGCGTGAAGGTTTCATGTGACATGAAGACCATCTGCGGCGCCATCGTGCGGCGGTCTACGCCGAAGCGACGCTCGGCTGCGATCACCAGGTTGTTCATCACCAGGGCAATGTGGTCTACGTCCAGACGGGTGCCGTGGAAGGCGCTGTTGTTGGTCTCGCTGCTCAGCAGTTCAACGATGCCGCGCATCCCGCGCTCGCGCACCGCGTCTTCGCTTTCCACGACCAGGGCGCACGCGCCCATGCCCAGGAGGGTGCCGTGGCGGCGACGGTCGAACGGCAGCGCTGCTTCTTCCACTTTATCGTCGGTGGCAGCCGCGCCGGTTGCCAGGAAGCCCGCGCCCACCCATTCCATCAGGTTGTCGCTGGTCACGTCGTCCGCGCCGACCACGATCACGCGCCGGCAGCGGCCGCCGCGAATCCAGTCCTCGGCAATAGACACGCCTTGCGCGGTGCTGGCGCACGCGGCGTTGACCTGGGTGTTAGGCCCACGCGCGCCGATGTATTCGGCGAACTGGCTGTGGCCCATGGCCAGGATGCGGAAGAGGAAGCGACGGTCGAAGACGTACGGTTCTCGCGCCAGATCGTCGCGCGCGGCGTTGATGCGCCGGTCTAGTTCCAGTAGGGCCTGGTTCTCATTGACGTAGCCGCGCAACGCTTGCAGCATCTCCAGATGGTGCAGGCGCTCTTGCCAGAGGTAGTAACGCCTCATCTCATCGGCGAAACGGTCGCCGCCGGGGAAGGCGCTGGCAAAGATGATGCCGGTTTCGTCGCGCAGACTCTCCGGCAGCATCCAGCGGTCGGGCAGGTAGCGGCCTGTGCTGGTGCGCTTCCAGGTTTGAACCAATGGAATGCCGGCTTCGCGCAGCGCGTCCAGGCCGGCAGCCATCGCCAGTTGGGTGGTGATATCCAGCGCCTCCACCAGCTTGTCCGGCACGCCGTACTCTTCGCTCAGGTCGAAGCTGCCTGCGCGGCCGGCCAGCTTGATCACTTCACCGGAATCGGTGATGGTCTCGAAGCTGCCGCTGCCATCTGCAGCCTTGACCACACGGGTGACGTGTTTTTCGGCCATGACGCGACGGAAACGTTCGGGGATCAGGTCCACAAACTGTTCGCCGCGCAGGATGCGCAGTGCGTTGTCTGGGTCCATCACCGATTTGTTGACGCCCGGAAGTCCAAGTCCGGTGCCGCTGATGACGATGGAGCCTTGCGGCGCGTCGTTGCGGTCGAAGGTCTTGGGCGCCGGCTGAGCCATCGTTTGCATCATCTGGGCAAACATCTGGCCCATCATCTGGAAGGCTTGCGCCGGAGGAAGGGACGGCATGTTGGGCATGGCAAAATCCTGTTCGATTGGCATGGTCGCAGCAGCAGGCGCCGAAGGCGCGGCCGCCGCACTAACCGATGACGCCGGCGCGGGCACGGAAGCTTCCGCCGCGGCGTTCGGTTTCTGGTCTCTCAGTTCCCAGGCCGGCTGGTTGGCAGTCAAACCGTAACCAGCCGCATACAGCCCGCACAGCGCCTGGTTGAAACTTGGCAGCTCGCCGGTCTTGGGATGATTGGTGAAGAGCGAAACGACATCAGGCTTGCTGCCCAGGACGTCGTCCACCAGGCCTTTGAGCGCCTTTTTGGCGCCGACTTCGACGAAGGTGCGCGCGCCTGCCGCGTAGAGCGTCTCCAAGCCCTTGATCCACTGCACGGGCGAGGCGATTTGCAATTCTAGCAGGTCCTTGATGCCTTCGACATCATTGGGATAGAACTCGCCGTAGACGTTGCCGACCAGCGGCAGGTGCGGCGGGGAGATGCGCAGGCGGTTCAGCACCTGGCGCAGCGGTTTGCTGGCCGGGGCCACAATGCGTGTGTGGAAGGCGTGGCTGACCGGCAGGCGCACCGCCTGATAGCCCATGCCGTTGAAGACGCCGATGGCCTCTTCCACGGATTTGCTCTCGCCGCCAATCACCGATTGACTGTAGCTGTTGATGTTGGCCGCGACCACATAGCCCTTGATCTTCGGCAGCGTCTCTTCGATCACGCTGTACGGCGCCATGACTGCGGCCATCCAGCCGTTGTCGCCCATGCTGACCTTGGTCATCTCGCTGCCGCGCGCGGCTGCAGCTTCCAGCGCGTCCGCAAAAGGCATGATGCCTGCGGCAATCAGTGCGCCATATTCGCCGAGCGAGTGGCCCATGACCATGTCTGGGTACTGCCCGTACGTTGCCAGCAGTTTATAGATAGCAGTGTCAATCGTCAGCATGGCCGGCTGCGTGATCGCGGTCTGCATCAGGTCGCGCTCGACGCGTTTCATGGCCTCGGGATCATGGCTGTCCACGAAGATGTAGCTGGTGAGCGGTTTGCCCAGGATGGGCGTCATCACGCGGTCGCCCTCGGCAAAGACCTCGGCCACCACCGGATCGGCCGCAGCCAGCTCACGCCCCATGTTGGCATACTGGCTGCCCTGACCCGGGAAGAGGAAGGCTACCTTGCCCGGTTTGGGGCCGCTGCCGCGGAAGACGCCCTGGCCCTGCAGCGCCTTCCAGGCCGCGGCGTTGTCAAAACCGGCGGCCTTACGCGCTTTGCCCAGCCGGTCGAGCAGCTCATCGGCCGCGCCAAAGTCAATGACCAGGCGCTCCTGCGCGGTCAGGTCGGCCGCGGCGGGCGGCGCGATGGGCGGCGTCCAGCCATCTTCGACGCGACGCCACAGCGCATCGAGTTTATCCTTGAGCTCAACCGGCGACGCCGCGCCCACCGCCAGGATACCGCGCAGCGGCGTCTTGGTCGGCGCGTGTAGGGTGACGGGGCCTGCGCTGGCCGGCGGCGCCGCGGTTGCGGCCGCGCTGGCGGCTGGCTGCGCCTGGCTGCTGGGGACGTTCACGCCAGCATAGGTCGCCGCTTCGCGACCCAAAGCGCCCGGCACATGCTCTTCCACCACGACATGGAAATTCGTGCCGCCAAAGCCATACGCGCTCACCCCGGCCCGACGTGGGCCGTGGGCCGGCTGCGGCCAGGCCTGCAGGTCGTGGTTGACGAAGAATGGCATGGCTTCGAAATGGAGGTTCGGATTGGGCTTCTGTGCATTGAGCGTGGGCGGCAGCACCTTGTCGTACACCGCCATCACGGCCTTCAGCAGACCGGCTGCGCCGCGCCGGCCTTCAGATGGCCGATGTTGCTCTTAGCCGATCCGATGGCGATGCTGCCGACCGGCGCATTCCCGAAGATGGTCGCCAGGCTTTCCACTTCCACCACGTCGCCCACCTTGGTGCTGGTGCCGTGCGCTTCGTCCAACGTCGCGCTGGCAGGGTCGAGCCCGGCGTTTTCCCACGCGCGCTGCGTGGCTAACCGCTGGCCGATCGGATTGGGCGCCGTAATGCCTTTGCCTTTGCCGTCGCTGGAGCCGCCGACGCCGCGAATCACGGCGTAAATTTTGTCGCCGTCGCGTTCGGCGTCGCTCAAGCGCTTGAGCAAAAACGCAGCCGCGCCTTCACCCATCACGAAGCCATCCGCGCCGTCGCCGAATGGCCGGCTGCCGCTGGCGCTGAGCGCGCCAATCTTGCTGAATTTTACGAAGCTGTTCGCCCCCATGTTGCGGTCTACGCCGCCCGTCAGCACCGCATCGCAGCGGAAATTGATCAGGTTTTCCACGGCCGCTTCGACCGCGGCAAAGGTGGACGCGCAGGCCGCGTCGGTGATGAAGCTCGGGCCGCGCAAGTTGAAGACGTTGGCGATGCGGCCGGCCACAATGTTGGCCAGCTCGCCAGGCATCGTATCTTCGGTGATGTTAGGGAAGCGCTCGTGGACCATCTCGCGTACGTCGGCCATCAAGGCCTCGCGCACGTCAGCCGGCAGCTGTTTGAATGCCGCGGCATCTGCCAACGCGTGCGCATATTCCGGGAAGAAAATGCGCAGACTGCTGGCATAATGCAGCTCGCCGCCCATCGCGGTGCCCAGGATCACGCCGGTGCGTTCCGTGTTCAACGGCCGATTGGGGTAGCCGTAGTCGGCCAACGCCTCGGCGGCGATGGTCACAGCCCACTGCTGGCTCTCGTCCATCGCCGCGGCCACTTTGGGCGGGATGCGAAACTGCTTCCAATCGAACTGAAAACCACGCACCCAGGCGCCAATCTTGCTGTAGGTCTTGTCCGGCGCGCTGGGGTCCGGGTCATAATAATCGGCCGCGCTCCAGCGCTCTGGCGGCACATCGGTGATGCTGTAGCGCTTGGTGCGGATGTTTTTCCAAAACGCGGGGGCGTTGGGCGCATCCGGCAGGACAGCGCCCACGCCCACCACCGCAATGGCACGGTCTGCGGTTTGATTCATGTCTTGTACTCCTCATTGCCAGCCGAGCGCATCATTACGCGCGGCTTGATCAGCTGCTACTCGGCCGGAAACGCCTCATTGAGCTTCTTGCTGACGAAATCCATGTCCTCGATCAGTCCGGCCTGCGCCTGGTAGATGCCCGGCAGATTGAGGGATCCGGCCAGGTTGGGATCGGTTTGCCCAGCGCCGATGGCCCAGCGCAGACCTTCGTCCGCGACCTTGAGCGCGGCGTCGCGTGCATGGATGCGGGCCATGGCCTGGCGGGTTGCCACATCGAGCGGAATCGCCGTCGTGGGATGGGACTGCACGCGCTCGGCAAAGATGGCCGCCGTCTCCGCGTAGGCGATCAACTCGCCCAGGCGGAAGAGGATGTGCTGGTTGCGCGTCAGGCGGTCAATGCGACAGCGTTCCAGCACCACAGCTAATGCGCGCAGGGCCATGGCCGCGGCAGCCGCGCCGTTGTACGGCTCCGTGCGGTGCACCTTGTCCAGGCGCGCAGCCCAGTCGTTGTAGTAGGCGCCGCGGGTCTTCAGGTGCAGCTGCCAGCGGTCGCGGGCGATGGTCCATTCCATGATTTCCGAGGTGCCTTCATAAATAGTGGTGATCTTGACATCGCGCTTGATCTTCTCCACCATGTATTCTTTGGTATAGCCATAGCCGCCGTGGGCCTGGATGGAGTCTTCGGCCGCCTTGTTGCCGGCTTCGGTCGCCAGGTACTTCGCCACGGCGCCTTCGGTTTGCAGATCAGGCTCGCCGCCATCGAGACGTTCGGCGGTCCATTCAATGTAAGAACGGGCCGCTTCCAGGCGCACGGCATTGGGCACGATCAGCTTGTGCGTGTAGCCCTGCTTCTGGCTCAGCGGCGCGCCGCCTTGAATGCGCACCTGGGAGTAGGGAATGGTCCGCTTGAGCGCGGCCCAGCCGCCGCCCAGGCCGAACGCGGCCACCATCAAGCGGGTGTAACCAAAGACCGCCTGCGCCTGCACCAGTCCCTGTCCTTCCACGCCGCCCACCAGGCGGTCGGCCGGCACATAGACATTGTCCAGGAAGAGGGCCGCCGTGTTGCTGGCGCGAATGCCGTGCTTGTCCTCTGGCTTGCCCTTCGTGAAGCCTTCGGCGTCGTGCTCCACCACAAACCAGCTCGGGCCGCCCGGCGCGTTCGCGAGGATGGTGTAAATTTTGGCGACGCCGCCGTTGCTGATCCACTGCTTGCGGCCGGTGATATGATAACCGGTCACCTTGCCGTCTTCGATCACCGGCTCGGCCTTGGTCTTCAGCGAGCCGAGGTCGCTGCCGGCCTGTGGCTCCGTGGCGCCGTAGGCCACCAGCAGGCCCTCGTTGGCGATGCGACCCATCCAATGGGCCTTTTGCTCAGGCGTGCCGCCTACGGTAATCGGGTCGCTGCCCAGGAAAGTGGCAAGCACGCCGGTGGCGATGCCCAGGTCAATGCCGGCCATCACTTCGGAGATGCGATAGATGTCATAGGCGCCGCCGCCCATGCCGTCGAACTCTTCGGGAATGAAGAGCAAATGCAGGCCTACGTCGCCGTAGAGCGCCTGCAGGACATCATGTGGGAATTCATCCTTATAATCCAGCTCAAGCAAGTAGGCGTTGGTCAGTTCACGCTCTGCATATTTTTGCAGCGTGGACAACACCATATTGAGGGTTTGGGTATCCAGTCCGGCCATCGAATGGTTCCTCCTAACCTGAAAATGCTTTGACGCAACGGCGCAAAAACGTGAAGGACTTCTCCTCCACGGTTGTGCGCCCTGCGCATAGGTAACTTATCGTCGTAATCTGTACTCAGCCTGTGACAAAATGAACAAGCGGAATTATAGGCGTCGTGACAAAACGGTCATATGCGCCATATCATACGCGCTGCCCGATTTTCTGATTTCTTATGGCGCACTGCGTCAGTTTGGCGGTATGTGCTGCATTCACCTGTGTATTGTGAGCGAGAAAAGGGCTATCGAAGATCATGATGCCCGCGGTTGGGTCATTCTATTCAGACAGCGTCTCCTGTCAACTTTGTGACGTGCGGGAAGGACGTCCCCTTGCGCAGGCTGGCTGCGCCATCCAGCGTCGGGCCAACCGAGAACGTTCTCGACGGCGAAGGCTTCTTACCGGGCGGGCCTGCGCCAGGTTGGGCGATTGCCCGGCTGCCAACCCTCGCAGGGGAACGTGGACATCGCAGCGTTGGCGTGTGAGGATGCCGCGTGCCTCTGAGATCGTCATCTGGTTGCAGCCCTGCGAGGGGGATTCCCTTGCGCAGGCTGGCTGCGCCATCCAGCGCTGGGCCAACCGATAACGTTCTTGACGGCGAAGGCTTCTTACCGGGCGGGCCTGCGCAAGGTTGGGCGATTGTCCGGCCGCCAACCCTCGCAGGGGAACGTGGACATCGCAGCGTTGGCGTGTGAGGATGTCGCGTGACTCTGAGATCGTCATCTGGTCGCAGCCCTGCGAGGGGGATTCCCTTGCGCAGGCTGGCTGCGCCATCCAGCGTCGGGCCAACCGAGAACGTTCTCGACGGCGCAGGCTTCTTACCGGCGGGCCTGCGCCGGGTTGGAGCGTTGCCCGGCTGCCAACCCTCGCAGGGGAACGTGGACATCGCAGCGTTGGCGTGTGAGGATGTCGCGTGCCTCTGAGATCGTCATCTGGTCGCAGCCCTGCGGGGATTCCTTGCCGGGCTGGCTGCGCCATCCAGCGTCAGGCCAACCGAGAACGTTCTCGACGGCGCAGGCTTCTTACCGGGCGGCCTGCGCCAGGTTGGGCGATTGCCCGGCTGCCAACCCTCGCAGGGGAACGTGGACATCGCCAGCGTTGGCGTGTAGGATGTCGCGTGCCTCTGAGATCGTCATCTGGTCGCAGCCCTGCGAAGGATTCCCTTGCGCAGGCTGGCTGCGCCATCCAGCGTCGGGCCAACCGAGAACGTTCTCGACGGCGAGGCTTCTTACCGGGCGGGCCTGCGCGGGGGCGTGCCGGCTGCCAGCCCTCGCGGGACGTGGACATCGCAGCGTTGGCGTGTGAGGATGTCGCGTGCCTCTGATCGTCGTCGGTCCAGCCCTGCGGTTCCGCGCAGGCTGTGCGCCATCCAGCGTAGGCCAACCGATAACGTTCTCGACGGCGCAGGCTCCTTACCGGGCGGGCCTGCGCCGGGTTGGCGATTGCCCGGCTGCCAACCCTTGCAGGGGTGCGTGGACATCGCAGCGTTGGCGTGCGAGGATGTCGCGTGCCTCTGAGATCGTCATCTGGTCGCAACCCTGCGAGGGATTCCCTGCGCAGGCTGGCTGCGCCATCCAGCGTTGGGCCAACCGATAACTGTTCTCGACGGCGCAGGCTCCTTACCGGGCGGGCCTGCGCCAGGTTCGACGTGCCAGGCTGCCAACCCTCGCGGGGAACGTGGACATCGCAGCGTTGGCGTGTGAGGATGTCGCGTGCCTCTGAGATCGTCATCTGGTCATAGCCCTGCGGATTCCCTTGCGCAGGCTGGCTGCGCCATCCAGCGTTAGGCCAACCGATAACGTTCTTGACGGCGAAGGCTTCTTACCGGGCGGGCCTGCGCCAGGTTGGGCGATTGCCCGGCTGCCAACCCTCGCAGGGGAACGTGGACATCGCAGCGTTGGCGTGTGAGGATGTCGCGTGCCTCTGAGGGCGTCATCTGGTTGCAGCCCTGCGAGGGGGATTCCCTTGCGCAGGCTGGCTGCGCCATCCAGCGTTGGGCCAACCGATAACGTTCTCGACGGCGAAGGCTTCTTACCGGGCCGACCTGCGCCAGGTTGGGCTGACGCTGCGGCCCTGCGAGGGGGACGCCCTTTTGATGTTTCGGCGCTTGTGGCGTACAATTTCGGCGGCGCCCATTTGCGCCTGCCCATCAAGGAGGGAACCCGCTATGACCACTCGCCCGTCCCGTCCCTGGCTGCTGCCCGGCCTGATTGCGCTGATCCTGGCGATTGGCGGCCTGGCCGCCAATTGGGTGGCCGCCGACCTGCAGGAAACGCTTAAACCCGTGCGCTGGTTCGTCTGGGGCTTGTTTCTCATTTCGACGGCTGCGGCAATCTGGCTGGCGATCCAAGAGGCGCGGCGCCCGGCCGACCGCACGCCCGGCGGCTTCCAGGCGGCCAAGCAGTACGAGGAGCAGCGCCGGCGCTACTTACAGCGCATCGCCGCCGACCTGCGCTTCTTACCGCTGACCGCGGTGGACATCAAGGCGGCCAGCGCGGAGACGCCCGTGGAAGAAAGGTTGCCGCTGGCCGATGTCTACGTGGCGCTCGATACCAAAACCCGTGTGCGCGTGGACAACCCGTCTGGCCGTAAAGAGTCGCAGGTGGAGGCCCTCGGCCGCCCCGATGAGCGCCCCTGGTCGGCGTTGGAGGCCGTGGCGCAGACCCCGCGCCTGGTGTTGGTGGGCGAACCGGGCGGCGGCAAATCCACCTTCGTCAATCACCTGGCCTACTGCCTGGCCAATGCGAATTTGGAGCCTCGGGGCGCGTGGCTCAACCGGCTTCCGGCGTGGCCCGCGGACGCCAGCCAACTGCTGCCCGTGCCGGTGACGTTACGTTACCTGGCGGCCTGGCTGAGCAAGACCACCGATCCGCCGCGCAAGACCGGCCTGCTGCTGGAGTACCTGGCGTCCTGGCTCAAGGAAACCGGCCTCGACGACTGTTTCGATTGGCTGCACGGCCACCTCTCAGACGGCGCCGCCATCTTGCTCCTGGATGGCCTGGATGAGGTGCCGGTCCAATCTAAAGTGCTGGGGCGCATCAAAGAGATGATCAACGACCTGCCCACCGCCTACCCGAGCCTGCGCGTGGTCGTGACCTGCCGCGTGCTCAGCTACCAGGACAAGCGCTGGCATTTGCCCGACGCGCTATGGCCCACGGTGGTGGAGCTGGCGCCGCTGGATGAAGACAAGATGGATGCGTTCATCACGGCCTGGTATCGCCAACTGGCGGTGATGCGCGAACGCACGCCCGGCGAGGCCGAGACCTCGGCCGCCAAGCTGAGCCGCGCCGTGCGCCGTGAGGACCTGCGCCGGCTGGCGCGCAATCCGCTGCTGCTGACCACGATGGCGGTGGTGCACACGCGCAGGGACGAGCTGCCGGACGCCCGCGTGCTGCTCTACCGTGACGTGGTGGACCTGCTGCTGTTACGCTGGGAAGCGGTCAAGCTCAAGGGAGAAGTTGGGGAAACGACCTGGCGCCGCCTGTTGACCGAGGCTGGTCTACAGGATAATGATGTGCAGGAGGCGTTGTGGCGCCTCGCCTACGACGTGCATGCCCAGTTGCCCGCGGGCGCCGACCGTGAGACGACGGCCGACGTGACGATGACAGCCCTCCTGCAAGCCCTGGCCGACCTGCATCCGCAGAGGAGCAGGGATTGGGCCGACCAGGTGGTGGCGGTGATGAATGTGTGCGCGGGCCTCCTTGTGGAGGTGGTGCCGGGTCAGCTCTATCGTTTTCCGCATCGCACCTTCCAGGAATACCTGGCTGCCTGTCAGCTCAGCAGCCAGGGTGACTTCGTGGAGCAGGCCAAACAACTGGCAGGCAGCGGCGCCCTTTGGCGTGAGGTGATTTTGCTGGCGGTAGGCAACCAAGTGCAGGGCAATCGCAACGAGCCGCTCCTGTTGGTGGACGAGCTGTGCCCCAAGACGTTGCCCGCGTCTGACGCGGATTGGCGCCGGGTGTGGTTGGCCGGACAGGTGCTGTTGGAAATCAGCTTGCCGCGGGCGCAGCGTCGCGATCTGGGTTCTGAATTGATCGTTCGTGTGCGCCAGCAACTGATCCACCTCATCACGCATGACTGCCTGACCCCACGCGAACGGGCCGAGGCCGGCTCTGTGCTTAGCGCGGTGGGCGATCCACGGAACTTCAACGCGATGGTTCCCGTGCCCGCGGGCGAGTTCACGATGGGCAGCAATGACAGTCGTTGGGATGACGAAAAACCGGCCCATCGCGTCTTCGTGGCCGATTTTCGCATCGGCGCCTACCCGGTCACGAACAGTCAGTACGAGGAATTCGTCCTGGCGACCAACCACGAGCCGCCAGTTCACTGGCGAGGACATCGCGCGCCAGTCGAGCTGCGCAACCACCCCGTGGTCTACGTCAGTTGGCACGACGCCAACGCGTACTGCGCCTGGCGCAGCCATCAGGAGGGGCGTGTGGTGCGCCTGCCCACGGAGGCGGAGTGGGAGAAGGCCGCGCGCGGCCCTTCGACAGACTCAGGGGATGGCCGCACCTGGCCGTGGGGCAACACCTTCGACGCCATGAAGTGCAACATGAACCAGACCGGCATTGGCGATACCAGCCCGGTGGGCATTTTTGCGGCCGGCCGCAGTCCTTATGAGGCCTTCGATATGGCCGGCAATGTGTGGGAGTGGACGCGCAGCGTTTGGGGTGCAGAGTTCGGCTATCCATATCGGGCCGATGACGGGCGAGAGGATCAGAGTAGAACAAATGTTTCTCGTGTGGTGCGTGGCGGCTCTTTCCTCAACGGCGATGATGCCGTGCGCTGCGCCTGTCGTAACGGGAACTCGCCCGGCGCCCGCGACAATAATGTGGGTTTTCGGGTGGTCGCCCCCGGCCTCTGAACCTCTGCCTCTCTCTGCTCTGACCTCTGATCTGCGCTCTGGGGACGTGCGCAACGGCGGGTGAAGCAGGGTCACGACCCTTGGGTGGGGGTCTGGGGGCTGCTCGCTGCGCCCTTTACGGCGTGCGATACCCGCCCATGAATGAATTCACGGGCTGATACAACGAAACCTGCCGAGGCAGGTTGCCGCCAACGCAACCCGCTTGAGCGGGTTTGACCGTATCAGACGCAAGGCCCCCTCGGCCCGACTGGAGGTACCGCCGCGCAGCCCCGCAGGGGCTTGCACCTGCTAGCCGGACAGCTTTAGCTTTTGTCTCCGGCGTCTCGGCGGACCAACACCGTCCGGCCAGGAGGCCGGACCTACAGAAACGGCCCTCGCGCCGCTTCCACGGAACGATAGCCGGCCTGCGTTACCGGGTTGATTTCTTCATCTTCATGAACTGCTGTACGGCGCTTGCACGCCTTGCTGATTGCCTATCGTCGCGGTAAAATACGATGTGAGGTACCATGCCACCAACGTTGCCAATTCCACCCGAAAAAATGGCCGTCTATCGGGCCACGGCGCAGCGGCGTGAGCAGGAACGCCGGGCGATGGTGGAGGCGCGGCGCGACCGCGCGCTGGCCCTGGCGCAGACAGCCAGCCAGTTGCTCAAGCAGGAGTTTGGCGCCCAGCGTGTCGTGCTGTTTGGTTCCACCCTGGCGCCGGCGTTCTTTCACGAACGCTCCGATATTGACCTGGCGGTGTGGGGCTTGGATGAGCGTCTCTACCTGCGCGCCCTGGGCCGCCTGCTCGACCTCGATCCCGCGTTTGAGTTCGACCTGGTCGAATTTGAAGCCGCTCCGCCGCGCCTGCAGACATCCATTCAGGAGGAAGGAGTAGACCTGTGAACGAGAATTACGATGCCTTAGCCACGCGCCTCCGTGAGAACCTGGTCGATCTTGCGCGCGTGGTGGAGCGTACGGACCGCTTGCTGGTCAAGGCCGCACAACAAAACGACGATGACTACCTCGATGGCGTGGCGCTCAACCTGCACAGTTTCTACACCGGCGTCGAACAGTTGTTGGAAGTCATTGCGCGCCAATTCGATGGCTCGGTGCCGCAAGGGCCTGACTGGCATCGGGACTTGCTGCTGCAGATGTCCGGTGAGCTTAGCGGCCGGCGTCCGCCCGTCATCAGCCGCGCGACGCGCCATTGCCTGGACGAGTACCGCAGCTTCAGGCACATCGTGCGCAACGTGTACACGTTCAACCTGCGCCCCACGCGCCTGCGCGAACTGGTTGGCGACCTGGCTGCGTGCTTCACAACCCTGGTCAACGATCTTGAAGCCTTCTGCGTGTTTCTCGAAGGCGGGGCTTTCACGCCGGAGACATGATCGCCGGCTTCCAACTGGTTTGCTCCGTTCACCGGAGCGTAGGGCAAGCGTAGGGTTGGCGTCCAGTTTGGCGCCTTTTTTTGTGTTAGACTGACACTAGAAACAAGTGAGCAAAGACGTGAATCTCTTCTTTCTTCTCCTCCTTTTCGATGAACATCCCAGGTCGGGCAGCCTGGGATGTTCGTATTTCTGGGGTCTCTAAAGAGAGATCAGGGATCAGAGACCAGAGACCGGGTGTGTGCAGGGGGAGTTTCGCCATCTCCGGTCTCCGGTCTCCGGTCTCCGGTCTCCGGTCTCCGGTCTCCGGTCTCCGGTCT
>UETR01000016.1_pt1 | contig 81903 bp, 69 predicted proteins | sample 1817881 | NCBI WGS metagenome assembly UETR01 (sample SAMEA4730918, study PRJEB27012) | Candidatus Amarolinea aalborgensis | place: Denmark | collected 2014-01-09
GGAGGTGGTTGCAGCGGCCTTCGACAAGCTCAGGCCCCGTGCGGTGAGCCTGTCGAACGCTCGGTCGAGCCGCTCACGACGAAGCTTCAATCGTTCGACGTCGGACCCACCCCCAAACTGAAATGCACCCCAGCAGATTTTGCTGCTTGACAGGCTCTGGCATGTGCGCTACAATGAATCTAGTCGTTCGTGAGTCTCCTCGATTAATCTTCCACCCTCGATTCTGTGTGAGCCTGCCCGCAAGGCGCGGACCACACAAAGGACCGGCGTTTCGCAATGAGCGAATTCTCTGTTCTGAGCGCATTAGCCGCCGCGCAAGCTGGCCCGCGATTCTCCCCGGGAAGGAGGCATAAAGCCAAACAAACGCGTGTTTTTGTGTTCCGACCACCTTCTTCGACAGAAACCTCGTCATTTTTGAGGCTGTTGACCAGGTTCCGCCGGTTCCTTGACTCTGTTTCGTTCGATCACAACTCACGTAGGAAGGATCGTCTACAATGCGCAAGGTAATCCTGTATGTTTTCCTGGTAACTACTCTCTTTCGGCCTCGTCGTGGCGGTATCGGCCAGCAAGGCCAACCCGCCGACCGCCAATGGTCTCTCTCGCACCGCCGCCATCTTGCCGGCGCATCCCGTGATCGTCACCCGCCCGCCTGCCAACCCCCATGCGTTGGTCAATGACGGCAGCTTTGAAAACGGCCCGCCGCCCGGATCCGCCTGGACCGAAGTCACCAATTCCACCTGTGAGTGGATTGGCGACTGGAGTGGTGTTTGGGGCGCGGCTGCGTTCGATGGCTCGATAGACTTCTGGGCTGGCGGCTATTGCAGCGGCGTAGCGACCACGTCATCCGTGTCGCAGGCCGCCATCGCGGTTCCGGCCGCAGACAACACGCTGCATTTCCACTATATGGCCTACCGCCCGGATCCAGATGACCCGACGCCCGATGACTACGCCTACCTGAAGGTCAACGGCACCACCGTCTGGACGCTCAACCTGACGCAGGCCAACGATACGTTCCCGAATTGGGCCGAGGCGACCTACTCGCTGGCCGCCTATGCTAACACGAACGTGACCCTGGAGTTTGGCGCCGTATCAACGGGCGCCTCCACCGGCAACATCCGCTATGACTACATCTTGATTGGCGAGCCGCCGCCGCCGCCCCTGCGCTGCGAGATTGGCTACCATGAGGTGACTGTCTTCACGCAGGGCTTCGAAGGCGCGTTCCCGCCGGCCGGTTGGGCTGTGGCCAACAACGGCGGCAGCTGCACCAACGCCAGTGCATCGCCTGTCTGGACGAACGTTGACAGCAATGCGCGCGGCAACCTGACTGGCGGCACCGGCGCGTTTGCCATTGCGGACAGCGACTACTGCGGCAGCGGTAGTTACATGGACACCGAGCTGTGGACGCCGAACGTGGATCTGACCGGCCTGGTGGCCCCTCACGTCGTCTTCAACCTGGACTACTATGCCCTGGGCGACTATGCCGCTGTGGACGCCAGCACCGATGGTGGGACCACATGGACCAACGTACACACCTGGACGGCCAGTGCACGCGGCCCACGTCTTTACGACACGGCCATGCCCGGCGACGGCCAGAATGATGTCAAGATTCGCTGGCACTATGGCAACGCCAGTTGGGCCTGGTGGTGGGAACTGGACAACGCTTCCGTCACCGCCTGCACGCCCGATACGCCGACGGCCATCAACCTGACCTCTGTCACTGCCAACCCCGCCGCGCCATTGGCCGCGCTCCCGTGGGCCATCCCGGCCGCGGCCGCCGTGGCTGGCCTGGCTTGGGCGGCTCGCAAGCGTACACGCTGAGCAAACGACTGAGGCCCCGGTAACGAATCGAAGGTTCAACCTTTGTAGTCTCAGCTCGCGTTGAGTAACGGGCAAGACCCGTTTTCGTGCATCGAAAACGGGTCTTGTTTTTGGGATTCATGTCTATGCAGATTGATGTCGAACTCTATCGAACCGATGTGCGTGTGCAAAACAGGCCGCCGGTGGCGCTGAGCGTCATTGAAATCGCACCGGAGCAGCCCAAGCGCACGCTGCTTTTCATTCACGGTTTTGGCGGTCAGGCCAGTCAGTGGGCGCGCCAACTGAGCCACTTCAGCCATGAGGCGCGCGTCATCGCCTATGACCTGCGCGGCCACGGTCAATCGGACAAGCCGGCCTCCCAGTATACGATGGAGGAGATTCAGCAGGATCTCGAAACCCTCGTTGCGCGGCTGCGCCTACCAGAGCGGTTCATCCTCTTGAGCCATTCCTTCGGCGGCGCGATTGCGGCCCAGTATGCGGCCAATCATCCCGAACGCGTGGAGCGCCTGGTGTTGATCGGCACTGCGTCCGCATTTCAACTCAACCGCTGGGCGCGCCTGCCCTTCAAATTGCCCGCTGCCTGGTTGGCGCCGCTCTGGCGCGTTGCGCGGCGTACGCTGTCGGCTCCGCCGCACGTCGCCAAAACACTGTATGACAACGCCTTAACGCGCTGGAACGGCGCGCTTGTCTTTCCCAAGATCCAAACACCCACGCTGGTCATCAGCGGCTATCGTGACCGCCTGTTTCCGACGGCGGCCTTCGCCGAGGTGCCCGCGCTCATCCCCGGTGCGCAGCAGGTCAAGGTGCCGGCTTCCGCGCACATGGTCATGATCGAGCGCGCCGAGGCTGTCAACCGCGCGATTGAGCGCTTCTTGGCCGAACCGGTCGTTGCGCCAGCCGGCCGGTCAACGCCGCGCGTCATCAGCCGGCCCATGTCCAGCACGCGGGGACGTTATCCCACGCGGCCCTGGCTGCGTTTCTACGATGAAGGCGTCCCCTACACCGTGTCGCTGCCGGAGCGGCCGCTGTACCGCTTCCTGGAACGATCGGCGCGGCGCTTTCCGTTGAAAACCGCCGTGCGCTTTCCGTTGGGCGGCGCCAATCTGACCTATCGGCGCCTGGAACGCCATGCCAACCGCTGCGCGACCGCCTTGACCGGACTGGGTGTGCAGCGCGGCGACCGCGTCATGCTCCTGCTGCCCAATCTGCCGCAGGCCGTCATCGCCTTCTACGGCGCGCTGAAGGCCGGCGCCGTGGTGGTGGCCTGCAATCCTCTCTTCGACCAAGAGGAATTGCTGCGCCAGGCGCGCGACAGCGGCGCGCGCGTGCTGATCTGCCTGGACCGGCTGCGCAGCGTGGCGGTGCACCTGGCCGCAGGGAGCCAGATTGAGCGCGTGATCGAGACGCGCACCGACGACTATTTTAGCCTGTGGCGCAAGGCCCTCTACGGCGTGCGCTTTCGCGCGGTGGGCGATGACATTCCCGCCGCCTTCCTGCATTGGGGCGACTTGATGCGCGGCACCTCGCCGCAGCGGCCTGATATCGCCGTGGAACCGCACGACCTGGCCGTCATCCAGTACACTGGCGGCACGACGTCAACGCCCAAAGGCGTCATGCTCACGCACGCCAGCCTGGTGGCGAACACGCTGCAAACGCGCCATTGGCTGAGCGATATGCGCGATGGCAAGGAGTCTTTCCTGTGCGTGCTGCCCTTTTCGCACATCTATGGCATGACCACGGCCATGCACGTGCCGATTGCGCTGGGCGCCACGTTGATCCTGCAGCCTACCTTCGAGGTCAGCCAGGTGCTCAAGGCGATCAAACGCGATCGCCCCACGGCGTTTCCAGGCGTCCCGGCCATGTACGTGGCGATCAACAACGCGCCCAACGTGCGTCGCTACAACATCTCGTCGGTGAAATTCTGTATCAGCGGCGCCGCGCCGCTGCCGGTGGAAGTGGCTGAGGAATTCGAGAAGCTGACCAAAGGGCGTCTGATCGAAGGCTACGGGTTGACCGAAGCCGCGCCGGTCACGCATGCGAATCCGTTCAAGGGTCAGCGGCGTGTGGGCACGATTGGCGTGCCCTTGCCCAACACCGAGGCGCGCATCACCGACCTGCAGACGGGCGAGGATTTGCCGCCCGGCGAGGTGGGCGAGCTGCTTGTGCGCGGGCCGCAGGTAATGGCCGGCTATTGGAATCTGCCGCAGGCCACCGCGGAAACGCTGATCACCGACGGCGCCGGGATGACATGGCTGCGTACGGGCGACCTGGCGCGCATGGATGAGGACGGCTACTTCGAGATCGTCAATCGCCGCCAGGAAATCTGGTATGCGGACGATGCCATGCGCAACCCCATCTTCCCACGTGAAATCGAAGAGGTGCTCTACGAGCATCCGAAGATCAAGGAGGCTGTGGTGGTGCCGATTGGGCGCACACCCAAGGCGTTCATTGTCCTGCGCGAAGGTGAGACCGCGTCGGTGGAGGAGGTCATCGCGTACTGCCGCGCGCGCATGGAAGAAGCCATGGTGCCGGCGCTGATCGAATTTCGCCAGGACCTGCCCAAGAGCTTCGTGGGCAAGGTGCTGCGGCGTCTGTTGGTGGATCAGGCCGAGTAGGCGTTGATCCTTGAGCGATGACCGAAGTGCGTCGTCAAAGGGAAGCAATTCTACAGATGTGCGGGCCTTGAAACGTCATACCTTCATCCCTACAAAATACCCGCTGCCGGTGGGCAGTGGTCAGCGGAGATGAAAAGACGATGCTGAATCGCGACTGGTTTTACAACATTCCGGGCCACACGCAACATCACGAGGAACGCAAGGTCACGTGGATCGAGTTGTTCTACGATCTCGTGTACGTTGCGACGGCCATCCAGCTGGGCAATCTACTCAGTAAGGATGTTTCGCTGTTGGGGTTCGTCAAGTTTGCCGCTCTGTTCATTCCGATCTGGTGGGCGTGGACCGGCATCACCTTTTTCGTGACCCGCTTTGTGGTGGATGACGTATGGCATCGCCTGCTGCTGTTCGCCCAAATGGCCAGTATTGCGGCATTGGCCCTGAGCATTGATGGTGTGTTCGGCGACCTCTATCAACAATTCGTTTTTGCCTACGTCATCGCGCGCTTCATTCTGGTGCTGCTTTATGTACGTGCCGCGCTGGCGGTGCCAGCCGCGCGTCCGCTGGCAGCCGGTTATGCCCTCGGTTTCAGTCTCGGCGCGGCGCTTTGGTTGGTGTCGGCGTTTGTTCCAGCGCCCGCGCGTTATGGTCTTTGGGCAGCCGGTTTGATCGTCGAGTTTGCTACTCCCCTTTCACCCGCCATGCGACGCTGGCAGGCGCGCTTTCCACCGGATGTGGAGCATGTGGCTGAGCGCTACGGCGTCTTCACCCTCATCGTCCTGGGTGAGTCCTTTGTCAAGGTCATTGATGGATTGGCCGGCACGCAATTGACGATAGATCTCGTGCTGCTGGGATTGGTTGCTGTGGGGCTGGCTGCAGCCCTGTGGTGGCTCTATTTCGACGATATCGGCGGCTCGCGGGTGCAGCATCGCGGCCTTGAGACCTATGTCTGGATTTACTCTCACCTGCCGCTCACGCTCTCGCTCACGACGTTTGGCGTGGCGGTCAAAAAGATCCTCTTGCACCCGAGTGGCGAACCGCTGGAGGATAAGTATCGGCTGCTGCTTGGCATCGCGGTCGTGCTGTTCTGCCTTTTCCTGGGAACCATGGACAGAGTCACTGCGCGCCAGGATGACATGACAGAAAACAAGACGCGATCCGGTTGGCGGTTTTTGGGGGTCGCTGCGCTGGCGTCGTGGCTGGTGGTCAGTCGTGGTGTGCTCTCTCTGCCTTTCCTGCTCGTCATCTTGCTTGTGTTCGTGGCCGGGGTGGCGTTGAATCTACGACGGCCTCGGGCTAAACCTGGCTGAGCAGACGGCGCGCTGTGTTGCCTCTCAAACGCTCAAAGTGGCTCAGGTAGCGGCGGGCCAGGTGCTCCCAGGCAAACTCCTGCTCGATGCGCTGACGACTGCGGGCGCCTTGCGCCAGGCGCAGGGCCGGCTCTTCGATCAGGCGCGTCACCGCGGCCGCCAGGCTGCCGGGCGAGCGTTCATGCACCAGGAAACCGTTGTCGCCATCTGTCACTACCAGGGGGTTGCCGGCCACCACCGTGGCGACGATCGGCTTGGCGCAGGCCATGGCGTCGAGCACGCAGACATTCAGCCCGTCCACCGGCTGTGTCACCGACGGCATGACGAAGACATCGGCCAGATTGTAGTACGCGCCCATCTGATCGTAGGGCACATTGCCGACAAAATGGACGTTGGCCTCAACGCCCAGGGCGCGCGCCAGGTTTTCCCACGTTACGCGATAATCGCCATTACCGACCAGCACCAGGTCCACGCGCGGCGCCACGGCCGCACCGCCATGCGCGCCGCTGAACAGCGGCATCGCCTGGATGATGGAATCGAAGCCTTTCTTGGGCACCATGCGCCCGACGCCCAGCAGCACGAAACTGTCGGCTGCCAGGCCCAGGCGCTGACGCAAGGCCGCGCCGGCCGGCGGGTCAGGCCGCAGCGCCTGCGGGTCCACGCCGTAGATGATCAGCTCGAACTTGGCTGGGTCCGCGCCCAGGTCGTGCACCGCAACCTCGCGCAGATCCGCGCTGTTGGCGGTGATGAGGCCGGCCGTGGCAAAGGCCTGGCGCGCCATACGCTTGAACAGGGGATTCTGTCCAGCCACCAGGGCATCCGAGCCGGGGATGGAGACGACCAGGGGAATGCTCCGCCGGGCGGCCGCGCCTGCGGCCAGGTAGCCGTTGGGGAGCACCCAATGCGCATGCAGCACGTCTGGCCGCGCCCCGGCGATCCAGCGCTCCACCGCGGCCTTACCGGCCGTGAAGAGCAGCGCGCCCAGGGTGTAGGCTTCACCCTTCATCGCCAGGTCTGCGCGCATGGAGCGCATGTAACCCAGGCGATGCGCGGCGTCCGGCCAGGCGTAACGGTAGGTGTGCAGCTGGATGCCGCCCAGGTCGGCTGGCGTGCGGCGATACGCCGGATCGAACGGCGCCACCACGGTGACGTCCGCGCCCTGGCGCGCCAGCTCACGACAGAGAGCCTCCACGAACGAGCCGCTGAAGTCGCCCTGGAAACGGGGAAAGTTGTGGGTGAGAACGCCAATTTTCATGACGACCTGGGGGCCGATTTTTCGATGACGGCAGCCTCATCGGTGGGGAAACCAGGTTTCTGCAAGAAACCGGATTTTTCGCCGTAGCCGGCTTCAGCCATGAACGCGTCGAGCCGCCATTCCATCTCTTTGATTTGTTCGCCCTGGCTGACGATCAACTCGGCGATGAAGCCGACCAGGATGAGCAGCAGACCCGCCAACGCCAGCCCGCCGGCCGCCCAGAAAATCGGGCGCTGCTGGGTCTGGGTCAGGACGTAGAGCAGGAGCAGGTAGATCGCCGTGATCGCGCTCAACCCCAGCGCCGCCAGGCCCAATCCGCCGAAGAAGCGCATCGGCGCCTGGCTGAAGGTGAGCAGGAATTTGACCACGAGGACATCGAGCAGGCTGATGGGGATGCGGCTGAAGCCGTACTTGGAGCGGCCCGCGCGGCGCGGATACCAGTTGGTTGCGACTTCGCCAATGCGATAGCCCTGCTGGCCGGCAATCATGAGCAGGAAGCGGTGCCAGTCTGAGCGCAAGGGAGGCAAGGTGAGCAGCACTTCACGGCGAAAGGCCTTGATCCAGTTCATGTCGTGCGCTTGCACGTTGAACAGACGCCGCGAGACGGTGTTGTAGATGCCGGATGCAAAATTCTTGCCGTCGGCGCGCCCCTGGCGCCAGCCTGCGACCACGTCGTAGCCTTCTGCCAGCCTGGACAACAGCTTGGGGATATCTTCCTCCGGGTCCGACTCCAGGTCGGCCGGGAGGAAGATGATCAAGTCGCCGGTCACCGCACGAAAGCCGGTGCGCAGCGCGGCCGTCAAGCCCAGGTTGCGGCGGTGACGGATCAAGCGCAGGAAGGGGTAAGCGATGATTTGGCTGGCCGCCACATCGCCGGTGCCGTCGGTCGAGCCATCATCAATTAACACCAGTTCGGCGCGACCGTCCAGCCCCAGCGCGCTGAAGGCTTTTGCCACTTTCGCCAGCAGCAGCGGGATATTCTCTGCCTCATTGCGCGCTGGCACGAGAACCGAAACCGTTTGACTGAGCATTACCACGTCAGCGTTTTGCCTTCAACTGTGAGCACCGCGCGCTCCCCGCTTTGCACTTTGCGCCCTCTTCAGCCGACGAACGCCTTGACCGCAGACGTGACCCGTTCGATCTGGACATCCGTCAATTCCGGGTACATGGGCAGCGAAATGACCTGCTGCGCGCAGGCTTCGCTCACCGGCAGACTGCCAGGGCCGTAGCCCAGCTCGCGGTAGGCCGGCTGCAGATGCAGCGGGAGGGGATAATGAATGACCACGCCGATGCCGGCTTGGGTCAGATGGGCGGCCAGCTCATCGCGCCGCGGTGTGCGCACGACGTAGCAGTGGTAGACATGGCGATTGTACGGTCGTGCGGCGGGCGTCACGATGTCGCTGCCGGCCAGGAGTTCATTGTAGCGCGCCGCGTGACTGCGCCGCGCTTCGGTCCAGGCTTCCAGGTGCGGCAGCTTAGCGCCCAAAATGGCGGCCTGCAGCGCGTCCAGGCGGTAGCCCCAGCCCAGCTCGTCGTGCTCATACTTGCTCATGCGGCCGTGGTCGCGTAGTTTGCGCACCCGTTTGATCAGGGTCTCGTCGTTGCCTGTGACCATGCCGCCGTCGCCATAGCAGCCCAGGTTCTTGCTGGGATAGAAGCTGAAGCAAGCCAGATCGCTCATGCTGCCGGCGCGGCGCCCGCGATACTCGGCCGCATGCGCCTGCGCAGCGTCCTCGATCACACGCAGGTTGTGGCGCTTGGCAATATCGAGAATCTCATCCATCTCGGCCGCCTGTCCGTACAGGTGCACGGGCATGATGGCCTTTGTGCGCGGTGTGATCGCTCGCTCGATTAGTTCGGGGTCCAGGTTATACGTGTCAGGCTGAATATCCACAAAAACCGGCGTCGCGCCAGCCTGGGAGATGGCCTCGCCGGTGGCAAAAAACGTAAATGGGGTTGTGATGACTTCGTCGCCGCGACCGATGCCGCAGGCCAACAGGGCCAGGTGCAGGGCGGCGGTGCCGGAGGCGACGCCGACGCTGAAACACGCGTTGCTTACCTGGGTGAAAGCCTGTTCAAACCCGGTCACTTCCGGCCCCATGATGAAGCTGGTATTGTTGACGACTCGCTCAATCGCGGCATCAATCTCGGGCTTGATCGTGCGATATTGTGCTTTCAGGTCCACCATTGAAATGGCGTCCTGTCGTGCAGCGGATTCCATAAAATCGTTCTTCCCTCTACATGTTTGGTATCGTATGGTTGGTTCAGTCTCTAGCGCGCAGGCATATAACTGGTATGTGGGCTGGCCAGGCCGTCCGCCAGGTGGGCCAACTGGTCTTCCAGGCGTCCGATGTCGCGGCGGGTCAGATTGATGCTGTTGATCAGGCTGAGCGGCACCTGGATGCCAAACTGGACGCGCTGCAGCTCCAACTCGGCCAGGTTGCTGCGCAGCAGAGTCAGTTGATCCTGCAAGAGCTGCATTTCCTCACGCCGGCCTGCTTGCAGAATCTGCTGACTGCTGCCGTCGGAGATGGCGCTGCTGATCTGTTGTTCCAGGCGCGCACGGTTCTGCTTTAGCCAGGCATCGAGCAGTTGGTTGCCTACGGCCAGTTGATTGTGAATGACGCGCAGGTAACCGAGCTTGACCAGGCCGAAGACAAAGCCGGCCGATTCTGGTTCTGACAGTCCCGTGGCTTCACGCACGGCGGTTTCGCTCAAAAGCCCTGCCTGGCTGACCGCCAACAAGATGCGTCGCTCGCCGGCGCTCAGGTAGCGAAAGTCATGTTGAAAGAACCCGGCCAGCATGTCATCCACGATCAAGTCGGCTGGCGTCAACTCACGCAGGCTGTTATCTTCTTGCCACAGCCGTTGGCAAATCATCTGCACGAGATACGGATGATCGCCAGCCTCCGCCCGAATGGCGTCAATCGTCTGGTCGCTCACCGTGACCGGCGTCGGCGATTGCGACTGGCGAATCAGCATTTCCGCGGCCACGGGATCAAGCCCGGTCAAGTTGCGGGGCGCAAAGCCGTTCAGGAAGGGCGATGTGTCCCACGCGGCGTCCTGATCATTGAGCTGCAGCAGGATCTTGGTGGAGACCATGATCACACGCAGGCCGGCGCCAATCAGGAAGTTCTTGCGCAGCTGCTGCAGCAGTGCGGGATCCATTTTCCCGATGGTGACCAGGGCTTCAGCCTCGTCAATCAGCAGCAGCAAGACGCGGTTCGCGGCCAGTAATTGACGCCGCATGGCGCGCAGCAATGTGATTTCATCCGCCGCTCTGAGCGCTGCGACATCCACACCGTGCGGTTCGAAACGATCGGCCGCTTCCTCCAGCGCATAGTAAAGTTCCCGATTCAACTCGGCGCGCGTGCTGATCCCCTGCAGGTCCACGAACAGCGGCACATACTGTGAGTGCGTCAGGGTCAGCGCTTCAATCTGGCGCAGCAGCGATGTCTTGCCCATGCGTCGCGTGCCCACGGCCCACAGCGCGTTGTTCGGGCCATCGAGCAGATGAGAAATCAGGCCGCGCCGGCCATAATGGGACGCGCCCTTGACCCAACCACCCACGATATACGGATTGCGCACGATGGTGCCTTTCTTCGATGCAACCAGGATCAACAATGATGACGACCAGCGGCTTGCTTCATTCGCCGCACGCGCCGGCTGGTCTGAACGACACCGCAGGGCGTATTATAGTCAATATTCGACGACAGGCAACTTTGACGAAAAAGGGGTTTTTGAATTGGCGGCCATCGGGGTTTGTGCTACACTACGAGCTGTCATTACGTTGCCAAGGAGACCTATGCCGAAAAAAGAGAACCGTCCTGGCCCGTCCACGCAGGCGGTGCATGCCGGCGGGGCGCGGCCACAGCCGTACCACGCGCTGACCACACCCATTGTGCAAACCGCCACCTACACGTTTGCCGATACCGCCGATCTGAGCGATTTCATGGAAGAGCGCATGTGGGGCGGCAGCCGGCAGCGCACGGAGTACGGCCGCTACGGCAATCCCACGGTCAGCGCGGTGGAAGCCAAACTGGCGGCTCTCGAAGGCGCTGAGGAGGCGCTCCTGTTTGCTTCTGGGATGGCGGCGATGACCACGGTACTCCTATCGCTTCTCTCCAGCGGCGCGCACCTGGTGATTACCGATGACGCCTACCGGCGGACGCGGCAGTTTTGCCTCAATTTTCTCAAACGCTTCGCCATCGAGGCGACCGTGGTGCCCATGGGCGATTACGCTGGCGTGGAGGCGGCCATCCGCCCATCCACACGTTTGATCGTCTCAGAATCGCCGACCAACCCTTACCTGCGGGTTCTCGATCTACCGCGGCTCGCTGAGATCGGTCGGCGGCGGCAGGTCAAGACTGTGATTGATTCCACCTTCGGCACGCCGATCAACCAGCGGCCTCTCGCGCACGGGATTGACCTGGTCATTCACTCGGCGACGAAATATCTGGGTGGGCACAACGATCTCCTGGCCGGCGTCGTCTGCGGCAGCGGCGCCTTGATCGCGCACCTGCGTCAGCAGTTGTGGATGTTAGGCCCGGTGTGTGATCCGCAGAATGCCTTCTTGCTCGGACGCGGTCTGAAAACGTTGGCCCTGCGCGTCAACCGGCAGAATGAAAATGGCCTGCGCATCGCGCGCTTTTTGGAAGGCCATCCCAAAGTCGCGCGCGTTTGGTATCCCGGCCTGCCCTCGCACCCTGACCACGCTGTGGCCGCGACGCAGATGGACGGTTTTGGCGGCGTGGTCACTTTTGAGGTGCGCGGCGACCTGGAGACGGCCAGCCGGTTGATTGACGCGGTGCGCCTGCCGTTGATCGCGCCCAGCCTGGGCGGCGTCGAGACGTTGATCGAACAGCCGGCGTTGATGTCGTACTACGAGTTGTCAACCGAAGAACGCCTCCAGGTTGGCATCAAAGACAACCTGGTGCGCCTGGCGCTTGGGATCGAAGACGTCGAAGACCTCATGGCCGATCTGGAGCAGGCATTCGACCGCATCTAACCGCGCTTTGCCCTATGTTTCTGACATGCGCAGGATGGCCTCGTGCGCAGCTTCGACATCGGCGAGCTTGATCGTCGTGCGTTTAGCCTCGAACATGTGATTGACCGCCTCCAGCCCGTACTGCTGAATCCGATACGGGCGGCCGTTGGCATGCGCAATGACGAACTCCAGGGCATCCTGGTCCCAGCGGTAGATCCCCTTGACTGGCTCTTGCAGCAGGGCCACGGCATCATCCCGTCCAAACGGCGCCAGTTCGATTTCGTTGAACAGATTGTACCAGGGACTTTCTGGCCGATCCCAGGCTTTGCTGATGCGCACACCAGCCACCACCGCGCCGAGGTTTTGCGCAAATTGCTCCATGAAGATACCGCGCAACTGCTGCTGAGTCAGTTGATCGTAATCGTTCATCACATCCACTTCGTCCAACAGCAAGATGAGCCGGATGGTCTTGTCCGTCTGCTCCTGCAGGTGGCCGATGATCAGCCGCAAATCGCGGCGCATGTCGCGGGCAGAGTAGCTGCTGACCGAAGGCTGAAAAACCAGCCCCAGTTTGTCGCGGTCGGCGGCCGGCAGCGTCTCGAAGACTGCCTCCATCACCCGGTGAAAGAATTCAGGCTCGGGTGTGCCTTCCAGGTCAACCAACACGGGGATGAAGACGCAGTCAGGGTCGTTGGACTCGCGCAAACGATTGGCCAAATGGAACAGCAGACTGGTTTTGCCAATGCGCCGCTCGCCGTGAATCATCACACTGTTGCGGTGCAAAATAGTCAAGATGCGCTTGAGTTGTTCATTGCGACCGAAGAAGAGATCATCCCGCCGGACTGGCTCGCCAGACACGTACGGATTGAATTTGCGCTGCAGCGCCTGACGCGGCCGACGCCGTACGCGCAGCCAGGAGCCAATGCCCAGGCCGCTGCTGATGAGCACAATGCCCACCATGACCGAGCCGTAGATCACATTGGAGAGTAGGACCGTACCCACGATGGGCAGCGTCACTTCCACGGGCGGCTGCACAACGGTCAGCTCCGTTTGCGCCACCGGCGAATAGTTCATAGCGTCGTCACGCGTGCGCACCTGGACTGTGTAGGCGCCGACCGCCAGGCTGCCAAAGCGCATGCGCTGGTTGCGGGTGGTCTGCCAATCGGGCATGCCCGGCAGCAGGCGCACCTGGAACAGGATGCTTTCTGGAGGCGTCTCGTGATCGCCGCCCGTGAAATCAACCGTTACTTCGTCTCTCGAGGTCAGGCTGATGGGGCTGTGGTTCACAGGCTTGGAATTGACGGCAGACACACGCACCCACGGCGGACGGGTCTCTGGCTGATAGCGCCTGAGGCCGTCCACCGTGGCTAACCAGTAGATTCCCTGGTGGTCCTGATGCATGGTGGTGACAATACCGCCGGCCAGTCCATCGTTTTCCTGGTATCTCTGCCAGGTGTTGCCGTCGAAACGGCTGATGCCGCCCTCGGTGCCTACCCACATCGCGCCAGATTGATCCCGCATCAGGGCGACAATGCCGTTAGAAACCAGCCCCTCAGTAGTGGTCAGCACGCTCCATTCCCCCGCGTCAGGTTCTAGTCGCCCAATGCCGCTTGCCCAGGTGCCGATCCACAGGTTGCCGTTTCCATCTTCCATGAGCGCACGGACGTCATTCGCGGGCAAGGGAGAGTTCTGCGCCGAAAACGTCTTCCAGCCAGCGCTGCGCAGGACGCCGGCCCCTTGGTCCGTACCAATCCACAACTGATTCCTGCTGTCCACAAACATGGCTTGTATACGCGCGCTCGGCAGCCCATCAGCCGTTGCAAACACGCGCCATGCCGCCGGTTCTGCGCCCGACCCGGGGCGCCGCTGCACCAAACCGTTGAACGTGCCAAACCACAGCGTGCCATCCTCTTGTTCGGCCATCGAGATGATCGTCGCATCGTTCAGCACGGCCGTTTCCGTGATTGCGCGCCATTGATCTTCGTCGCGCACATAAAGGCCATCGCCGTTGGTGCCGACCCACAAGCGCCCCTGGTGATCGAAGTGCAGCGATGTCACGAAATCGGCTGGCTTATCAGGATCGTCGCTCACGCTGACCGGCAGCCAGTTACCCCCATTCCCATCGGTGCGGTCGAGGACGAACAGCCCCGCTGTGTCCGTGCCGGCCCACAGCAGGTCGTCCGCGTCCTCCGCCAGCGCAAACACACGGGCGCCATTGGTTGTGGCCTCCAGCCCACCGTCGCGCCACTGTCGCCAATCGTAGCGAGTCAGCCCGGCCGTCGTGGCAAACCACAGGTTGCTGTTCACGGGGTCTTCCCAGATCGCGCGCACTGAGTTGGCAATCAGGCCGCTGTTGCTGGCATTGAAAACCGACCACGCTTGTCCCTCCTCGTTGCCTGGAGAGAAACGGGCCACGCCCCCAAAATTAGCGCCAAACCAATAGTCGCCCTGCGCATCCTGCCAAATAGACCAGATGTTTGCGTCTGGCAGGCCGTCCGCGGTTCCATATTGCTGCCAGCTTTCATCCACATCCGACCGGCGCAGAACGCCGCTGTCTTGGGTGGCAAACCAGAGGTCGCCTGCACGATCCTGCAGCATGGCATTGATCCGCGTCAGGGTCATCCCGTTGCCAGGGGTCACCTGGCTCCAGCGTTGACCATCAAAACGAGCCACGCCAGCCATTGTGCCAGCCCAAATTGCGCCGGTGGTGTCTTGCAGCAGCGCGGTGACCTGGCCAGGGGGCAAGCCATCCTTGACGGTCATCTGCGCCCACTCATTGGCGCCGTTGGCATGAACAGCTAGAATTGATATTCCCTCGGCTGTGCCAAACCACATGCTGCCGTCAGACGCAGCCAGCACCGCGCGCACATTGTTGTTGAGGAGTCCGCTCGTCGCGTCGAACGATTGCCACGATTCACCTCCGTCTGCGCCGATGGTCAGGTGGCTGACGCCGTTCAGCGTGGCAAACCAAATGGAACGCATGTCCCGACTTTGGGTGATTGCGCGCACCCGGTTAGAAATCAGCCCGTTGGCCGTGGTGTAGGTGCGCCAGCTGCCGTTGAAACGGCTCACGCCCGCGTCTGTTGCCAGCCAGATGTCGCCAGCCTGGTCCTGGATCAACGCGTAACCCTCGTTCGTAGCCAAACCATCGTCCGTGGTGAAGGTGCGCCAGGGTGAATACGACGTCTGCGCGGCGGCTGGGAAGACAGTCGCCGTACAAATCGCCGCCAGCGTGATGAAAGCCAGAATGAACGCGCTTGTTCGGTGCATGAGGATGCCTCCTGACACGGGCCAGTTGGGTCTGCGATGTTGGTCATGAGACATGACAACGGTCGGATTGAATCGGGGGCATGGGCTGCGACGCCCAGTGAGAAATGATACCCGTCGCCCGGCCTAAGGCCCAGCCGGCGCCTGTGTGTCTGGCGGCGCCACGACCACGTTGACCCCGCCCGCATCCAGAGACTGCTGCGCGGCCGCCAGTACGCTGACCACCTGTAGGCCGTTTACGCCGTCAGTTAGCGGTGTGCGCCCCTGGCAGATGCAGTCTACGAAGTGCTGACACTCCAACTGCAGCGGCTCGGTCATATCGAGGCGGGGAATCGTTATGTCGCCGGAGTGCACCTTCACCTGGTACTCCCCATAACCCGCCTCGCTCTTGCGATAGACGCCTTTGTCGTAGATCTTGACCTTGCCTTCAGACGCAACGTCGTCGTATACGACCATGCGGCGGCTGCCGACGACGGTCAACTGCCGCGTCTTGCTGGGATCGAGCCAACTGGCATGAATGTGCCCCAGGGCGCCGTTGGCAAAATCGAGCGTGACGAAGACAACATCTTCTACACTGCCGCCAAGAAAGGCCTTGCCGTGCGCGCTCACCTGCTGCGGCAATCTGCCAACCAGGTGCAGCATGATCGAAACATCATGCGGGGCGATGCTCCACAGCGCATTGATGTCTGCCTGCACGCGGCCCAGGTTGACGCGCGTGCTGTACAGATAGTACAAATCGCCCAGCTCGCCCTGGTCGAGCAGCATTTTGATGTGGCGCAGGGCCGGGTGATACTCGAACACATGCCCCACCATCAAGATACGTCCAGCCGCACGACCCGCGGCCACCATCTGCTCGGCGTCGGCCACGGTCATCGCCAGCGGCTTCTCAACGAAGACATGCTTGCCCGCGGCCAAGGCGGCCAGCGCCAGGCCGGCATGTGTGCGCGCCGGCGTTGCCAACACCACCGCATCAATGTCTGCGCGCCGCAGCAGCGCCGCGCTGTCGGTGGTCATCTCGACGTGGGGGTACTGGCGCTGCATACGCGCCAGCGCCTGCGGGTCGCTGTCAGCGCACACGACCAGGCGTCCGTTATTGACCTGGCTCAGGTTGCGCGCCAGGTTCGGACCCCAGTAGCCGCAGCCGACCAGGGCGATGCGCACGGTTGATTCGTTCATGTGTTACCTCAGGGCAATGCCCACGCGACACGGCGTAAGGCCGCGGCCGCCCGCGGGCTGCGCCAGGCGCCGCCGACTGCCGCAGTCGCCGGCTGCACTGCGCCCATTGCTTCGATTGCCTGACCAGGCTGCGCGCCTTTGACGCCGATGACGGCGTGACCCCAGCGAAAGCCCCCGCGCAAATCGCCCGCGGCGCCGATTTCGTGTAGCGCGTTCACCGCGTCTGCGCCTAACGCCAGCGAGGCTTCGTCGGCCGCGGCCGCAACCACGATGCGCCCGATCGGCGTATCTCGTATGAACGCGGCCAGCGCGCTCGATGCAGTCGGGTCGTTCAGCGTGTTGAAGCGACGCACACTCTCCACCTCGCCCTTCACCGGCTCGATGATGGCCACATAGTAGCCCGGTTCGCCAGGCGTGACAACGGCATCGCGGCCATTGACCCAGATGTGGGCAAAATCGCCGCTCTCTTCGCCCGCGCTCTCGACAAAAATCGGCAGAGGCGCACGCACCCCGGTCGCCCCAATCACAGCGGGCGGCTCTGATTCTAACCGTAAGGGGTACAGTTCGCCAAATTCGAGAATGACATCATTGAGGCCCGTACGGGCAGGAATTTCCAGCGTCAGCGTTTGCCAGGTGGGCGCCAGCGGCAGCGCAGGCGATTGCCAGCCGTTGACGCTGACGCGCACGGTTTGCCCTGGGCCGGCGGCTTTGGCCTCCAACGTCAGGTTGACCTTGCCGGGCAATGGCAGCAGCAGCCGACTGCGAGTGCGCTCAGCCCACACCGCGTCCGGCGTTTCACCCTGCCAGGCGTCGCCCAGAAGCGGCGGCTGCAGCCAGCCATTCCAGCCTTCACCCAGGTAGAGTGTGCCGATCGGCGATGTCAATGCCACATTGGCCGGTTCGGCTGCCTCTGTGTTCGTCACGGCATACAGGCGCACGCCGTCGCGTGCAGTCAGCAGACTGACCGGCAACACGGACTCGACATAAGTAATCAGGGCCGGGGGAGCGTAGGCCTCGTGCACGGTAATGAAGCGAATGTCAAATTGGCGCAGAACCGCAGGCGCGGCGCGGCGATCTTGCGCCAGCAGCAGCTGCCAGGCGGTGGGATCGGCAAAGAGGCTGCGCAAGCGCGCGTGCGCAGGCTGGTCAGCAGCGTTGGTCAGCGCGAGGAGGGTGCTAAGCACCGGCGCCTGGCTGAAGTATTGAAACTTGAAAGCCGGATTGCGCGAGGTGTTACCGCCCAGCAGTCGTTTGTGGTGCACGGTTTGGTACCACTGCTGCCTCATGATCAGCTCGTCCTGCTTACCCAACACGCGCGCCCCGTTACGCCAGCCCAGGGGAAGCTCCAACAGCGTGAAATCGCCTGGCGCTGCCGCCACCTCCTTGTAGACAGCCGGTATCTGCGCCAGGTTGGTCAACGGCAGCGGCGCAGACAGATGCTCGAACAGGATCAGCAGCAGGCAGACCACCATCCACGCGGTCTTGCGCCCGCTGCTGGTTGCCAGGCGGCGGGCGAACACAGCCAGCCCTTCCGCCGCCAGCACCGCCAGGCTGAGCATCAGCATGACGCTGAAGCGACTGGGGTAGCGATTGCCGTTGAAAAACGGCAGCCGCGCCAGCAGCCCAAAGGGGCCGCCGATGCCGGTGTCATGCCCGGCGATGCGCAGGGTAGGGCCTAGCGTCAGCAGAAAGAAAGCGAGCGCAGCCAGCGCCCAGAAACGCATCTCGCGTCGGTGTTGACCGCGCCAGGCGCCCAGCAGCGCCAGCGCCAGCACCGAAAGACCGGGGTAGATGTGTTGGCCCTTGTCGTGCGGAAACGAGGCGGCGCGCGCGGCCGCGCCCAGCAGCGGGTGGAGCTGCGTTGGCTGTACAAAGCCGGCCAGGTCGGCTGAGAAGATGTCGGCAAAACCGCCGCCGCTGCCGAAGAAGTCGCCTTCGGCGCGCAGATCGGGCAGCATGGCGGCCAGCAGGGGCAGCGCGCTGAGCGCAGCCACGACGGCCAGGGCTGCCAACCCGCCCAGCCGCGGCGCCAGCCAGGCGCGCCCGCGCGGCGCGGTCACCGCGGCGACCACCCACTGGATGCCGAACAGCCCGACCAGAATGAGCAAGAAACTGGCGAAGGTCATCTCTGCCCACAGTTGCAGAGCCAGGAAAAGACCGGCCAGCGCGCCGTCGCGCAGCGTCTGGCGCAGCGTGCCAGCCCGTCCCAGGCGCACCAGGTAAAGCGCGCAGAAGGGAATCCACTGTGAACTGGCGATGTTGGCTTGACCGAGCGCGGCGTAGAAGAGCTTGCTGGAGGCAAAAGCGTAGATGATGCCGGCCCCGAACGCCGGCCAGAAACCAGCCTGCGGCCGGCGTTGCACCGCGCGTGCCAGCAAAAAGGCGCCATACCCGCTGAGCACGAAGGAGGAGAGCAGCAGCACGTTGTTGGCGACGATCACCGAGGCGGCCGTTTGCAGCGGCGCGGCCAGCAGGCCGTTGAGCACGGTCAGGGTGTAAAACGCCAGGTTGATGCCGATTGGGTAGAACATCCAGCGGCAGTCGAACAGGTTCAGTTGGCGATCAATCGCGGCGTACTTCACCCACCAGAGGTTCCAGGCCAGCGCAGGATCGTCAATACCGTCGCCAGGGACGTGGGTGGTCAGGTGCGGAAGCAGCGGCCAGGTCAGCAGCAGGCTCAGCAGGGTGAAGCCGGCGAGCGCGACCACGTGAGGGTGGCGTTGGAGGATCTCGGTTGCGCGCAGAAACCGAAATCCTCTTTTCACTGGTCTTGTATCCATCACGCGTTGCACGCTTTGCCTTTCGCGCTCGCTAGAGTACAATAGCGCCGCCATGAACGACCACGATCCAGCCTATCTCGACGCACTGCACACCATTTTCGGTCGCGTCAATTTTGAGCGCCAGCCGCGCTTTGACTATTCCGCGTCCACGCTCAACCTGGAACGCATGCGGGCCTTGTTGGCCGACTTGGGGAATCCACAGCAGCATTTTCATATTGTACACGTCGCAGGCACCAAAGGCAAAGGCTCTGTCTGCGCCTTCACAGAGTCCATCCTGCGCGCGGCCGGCTACCGCACGGGCTTGTATACGTCGCCCCATCTGCACACGTTTCGTGAACGCATGCGGGTCAATGGCGCACTGATCAGCCGCGCCGAGTTGGCGGCGTTGGTTGCGCGCTGCCGCCCAGCCTTCGAGCACATTCCTGGCGTCACCACGTTCGAGCTGATTACCGCGTTGGCTTGCACTCATTTTGCCCAGCAGGGCGTGCAGTGGGCCGTGCTCGAAGTAGGTCTGGGCGGCCGCCTCGATTCGACGAACGTGGTGCAGCCAGACATCACGGCCATCACCTCCTTGAGCTACGATCACATGGCGGTTCTTGGCAACACCTTGACGCAGATTGCTCACGAGAAGGCCGGCATCATCAAGCCAGGCGTGCCGCTGGTGTGCGCGCCGCAGGCGCCGGAGGCCCTGGCCGTCATCGAAGCCACGTGCCACGAACGCCAGGCGCCCCTGCTGCTCTTGGGGCGTGAATGGATTTGGAAAGCCGCCGGGCCGGCGTTTTGGGTGCAGCCGCGCGCAGGCCCGCCTTCGCCGGAGACGCCCGGCTTCATCATCCCATTGGCTGGCGCGCACCAGGTGGTCAACGCTGCGCTGGCGGTCGTGATTGCGCGCACGCTCGACGCCCAGGGCGCGCTTATCGGCGAGGAGGCGATCCGAAATGGCCTGGCTGCAGCTCGCTGGCCCGCGCGGTTCGAAACCTTGACGCCGGTTGGAGAACGGGGATCGGAGGCTGCGGAGTGGCCGACGGTCATTGCGGATGGGGCGCACAACGTGGACTCGGCGCAGAAGCTGGCCGGGATGCTGGATGCGGTCAAACGCCAGCAAGGCGGCCGCCTGGGGTTGATTTTGGGCGCGTCGCTGGACAAGGATGTCTCAGGCATGTTACGTGAGCTGCTGCCGGTCACTGATCTGCTCGTCTGCACGCAGGCGCAGCATCCGCGTGCGTTTGCGCCGCAGAAGCTGGCGGAGCTGGCGGGTGAGATCATGGCTGCGAAAGGTGATGTTACGACGGCGCCGACGGTAGACGCGGCCCTGGCGCGGGCGTTGGACTGGGCCGCGCCTGTGGATGTGATCTGTTTTGCCGGCTCGCTCTTCATTGCCGCTGAAGGGCGTGAAGCCTGGGCGCGGCGCCACGCCGATCATTTTGCGCCGGCTGATTGGGTTTTCGAAGCCGAGGCGTTGGAGCTGTGAACCGATGAACGCGCCTTCACTCATTATGCGCCGCCAGGCCAGCCACACTGCAGCCGACGCCGAGTCGCTGCTGCAGCGCGGCGCGGCTGATGATTTGGCGGTGTTCAACGAACCGCCGGACGCTGCAGAACTAGCCGCCACACTGGTGGCCCTGGCCAACGATCATGGCGGTCTGGTTGTGCTGGCGCCGGCCAACGCCAGCCCTGATTCCCTGGCTGACCTGACGCAGGCCGCTTGCCTCCTCGCGCAGCCGCCGTTGATCCTGCCCCTGCCCGAACTGCTGACGCTGCCAGGCGGCCTGGCGGCGGTCATCAGCGTACCGCCGGGCTTGCCACATGTGTACAGCGTGCGCGGCGTCTTCTGGACGCGGATGGCAGCCCAGAATCGGCCGCTGACCACCGAGGAACTGCGCCGCCTGCTGCTGCAGCGGGATCCGGGCAGCGCCGGCTTCGAGGCATCGGCCGTGCCCGGCGCGCGCCTGGATGACCTGGATTCCGCGCGCGTGCGCGCGTATGTGCAAGCGCTGTCAGGACTGGCCGCGGAGACGATGGAAGAGGTGCTGTTGAGCCGCGGCTGCCTGCTGGAGATCGGCGGCATGCTGGCGCCGACGGTGGCCGGCATCCTCCTCTTCGGCCGCGATCCGCAGCGTTTTCTACGCTCCGCCGAGGTGATCGCCGTGCGTTACCAGGGCGCGGACATGAGTGATGAGTTCGTACGCCAGGACATTCGCGGCGCGCTACCGCAGCAGGTGCGCCTGGCCGAGGCTTTTGTCAGTGACCACATGCGGCGCAGTAATCGCATCCGCGGCCTGGCGCGCGAGGAGATGCTGGAATATCCGATCTCCGTCGTGCGCGAGGCGCTGGTCAACGCCGTGGCGCATCGCGACTACGCCGCGCGAGGCGAGGGCATCAGACTTCTCATGTTCAGCGATCGCCTGCAGGTCTACTCGCCGGGACGGCTGCCGGGCCACGTCACCCTGGCCAACCTGCTGGCTGAACGTTACAGCCGCAACGAGGCCATCGTGCAGATTTTGTCGGACATGGGCTTCAGCGAGCGCCTGGGCTACGGCATGGATCGCATGGTGCGCGTCATGCGCGAACATGGCCTGCCGCCGCCGCAGTTCACCGAGACGGCGGCCGGCTTCGAAGTGACGCTGCGCAATGGCGGGGAGATGATCTCGGCGCCTGCGCCCGCCGCCAGCGAGACGCCGGCCGTGCGCTGGCGCGGCCTCAATTTCAATCCACGGCAGGAGAAGGCCTTGCAGTTCCTTGCGCAGCGCGGCCGCATCACCAACAGCGATTACCAGGGTTTGGAGCCAGAGGTCAGCGCGGAGACCCTGCGCCGCGACCTGGCCGACCTGGTGGATCAGGGCATCCTGCTGCGCGTCGGCGAAAAGCGCGCGACGTACTACATCTTGAAGTAGGTAAGATTCTTTAGACACGATTTGCAGGTTTTCGACTGTTTGATCCTGTTAATCCTGTGAGTCCTGTCCATTGCGGTTTTGTTTTAGACAGGATTAACAGGATTCACAGGATTTCGACTGTGCGATCCTGTTAATCCTGTGAATCCTGTCCATTGCGGCTTTTTTAGACAGGATTAACAGGATTCACAGGATTTCGACCGTTTGATCCTATCAATCCTGTTAATCCTGTGAATCCTGTCAAATCACCTTCTTTGGCCGGAAGGTGCGGTATTTGTGCTTTATTTCTACTGAATGTCCGAAGTTGATTAACAGTCCATCTTCGATGCTGGTTGCGGTCAGATAGTGAACCAGTTGCACTTCATGTTCTTTGAGAAGTTGTTGGACAGCCTTGATTTCGAGAACCAATTTGTTTTCTACCAGCAAGTCAGCATAATACTCGCCCACGGGTCGTCCTCGGTAGATCACAGAGATAGGCACTTGTTGTCGAACTGCCAGCCCAGCTTCTTTCAATTCAATTAGCAGGGCGTTCTCGTAGACTCTTTCCAAAAACCCTTCCCCAAGTTCGTTGTGAACTCGGAATGCACAGCCGATCACCATATCGCTGAGCTCCGCTGGAATCCTCTCTGTCATGGCACCCTCGCAGTGATGTAAGATTTTTCGGTAAGATGAACAGGATGAACAAAATGGCTGCGGGCTGTTGTTGATCCTGTTTACCTTGTCTTGATCCAGATCGTTCCCAGGCTGAGACAGAGGAGTGTTTGGTCTGATCCCAAGGCCGATCTTAGCGCAAGAACGCCATTTGACAGACAGATTTCGCGGCGAGAGGGTCGAATTCTCGATGATCAGAGGTGAGCAGGGTGGCTTGCATGCGCTGCGCCAGTATCACTGCAAAACAATCGGCCAGTGACAACTTGTGGTTGGCCTTCAGTTGGCCTACGCCCAACCAAAACGCCCTGTCCAGGTCATCCCTGCTGACCACATCAATAGACTCGATATCGCGGATCGCTTCTTGGGCTGTTTTTTCATCGGCTGCTTTTAGGAAATCATAGTATACTTCACATAAGTATATGACATGCATCAGACACGTGTTCGTTTCATCCAATAGGTAATCTTTCACGATATCTGATCCCGCTTCGCCGCGCAAATAGGCGATGGCAGCACAGGCATCCAGGACGATCCTCATGGGGTGGCTTCCTCAAGCGTCAATTCCGCGTGCTTGCGCTGGGCAAATCCTTCGCTGCTGGTTGGCACAAACGCATATTTGCCGTGCAGCGCGTGCACCCGCTCAGCACGGACGACTGATGGGGAGGATGGATTGAGGAGCGTTCTCTGGTTTTGTTGCCACGCCAGGTAAGCCCGAATGCTTTCAAGCTCTACCAACCACGGGCTTCTTGGAGCAGGCGTCTTGCGTTTTGCGCGCAAAATCCCTGCGTTAATGAGGCGATCAACGGTTGACTGGCTTAAGCCGAGAATACGAGTGGCTTCGCGCACGGTGACGGTTGGCATCAACCCCTCCATCAGGAAGAACCCCTGACTGCCTGCCTCTTTTCACCCGTCGTCCGTGTGGGATAGGCGGCCTTATCCCACACGTATCCCACAAAATCCCACAGGTTATCCCACGCTCGTCCCACGTCATACCCAAAGTTGTTACCACTTGAACAGCCATCCATCCCAGATGCTTCCGCTTCTTCGGTCATCGTCGTCGGAATTGTCATCACTCCTCGTATCGGGGTAGCTTGAGTACGGGTCATAGTCTGGGCGGTTGTCGCTCAATTCGCCAGATGTTGCATGGTCTGGATGGCTCAACAGAGGATAGGACGATGGCGGCAGGTAGTCAGGGCCAGGCAGTAGCGCCAGGAAGATGGGATAAACGATGGCGAGTATCCCGAAGACTATGATACCGCCCAAAATGCTCACTGCGGTGAGCACCAAAAAGACAATTCCTATCGTAGTCTGCACTGACTCCAAATTGACGAAATTCTGAAGCAATTCGCGCGGGGAAGTTGAGCCATCTGGGTCAGCCAGTTGCAGCAAGCCGGACAGGATGGTGACGAGCCAGCCGATCGGAAGAAGCAGAACCGTCACAAGGATGCAGTGCATGACCCAACGCCAACGTCTGCCTGCCACCATTAACACAAGTGCAGCGATCCACAGGCTCAGGCCGCCTAAGAAAGTGTTGCGGCGGGCGGGTTCGCCCAATAGCCAATCTATGCAAGCGAGCGGAGAGTCAAGACTGCATTCTAATGAATCGGCGCGTTCAACCCTGCCAATACCTGTGCCGGTCCCTCCCGCCGTGGACGTCCGTGTCGCCATCGCTGGTGTAGATGCTACTTCTGTTGCAGTTGGAACATCCGTTACCACCGGTACCCTCGGCGCGCTATTGAGCAAATCGCCAAATATCCAGGTCCCGTTGGCAGTCTGATACCAAGTGCCAGTTGAGTTTCGCCCAATGATGGTCAGCGCTTGTCCAGACTTAGCGACACCTACGATGGGATAGTTAGTCCCAGGGCCAGTCCGCAGGTTAGCGTTGGTTCTCACCTTAACCGCTACCTGCGGCGGTCCGTCCGCGGGCTTGGTGGATGGCGGGGTCGTTGCTGGCGCGGCTGAGGCTGGATTCGGTGCAGCGGCCGGTGGCGCGGGAATGCTCACGGCCTCCGGAACGTTGGGCGTGCCGACCACCAAGTTGCCGAAAATCCAGGCACCGTTCGCTAGTTGGTACCAGTTGCCTGCCGGGTTGCGGGCTACGATCTCGATAGTCTGGCCAGCCTTGACGTTGCCAATTCTAGGGTAGTCTGTGCCTGGCCCAGAGCGTAGGTTAGCGTTGGCCTTCACTGTAGCGGATGATTTTGCGTGTGGGCTTTGGAGGACAGGAGTCGGCGGAGTTTGAACTGACCGCACCGATTGAACGGCTGAGGGTGCGGTCAGCAGAGCAAGCAGAATGCCAAACCACACACAAATCCATAAAGGCACAGTGCGATTGTTGCCCATGTTGCTGCTCCAAATGCGCCGTTGCCACCTTCATCAGGTGGTACTCTTGGCGATCATTCGGGAGCATTATACTCGAACCACAGCCACCTGCCAACATAGGCTGTCCAAGCGGAACCAACTCAATTCAGGTTGCACTGCCAGTGGGCTTTGGCAAGCCGGTGGATTTCGGCTATAATGCAGGCCGGATCGCAGTGTGCTTATGGGGGTGAGATCATGACATTGGACGATATCATGCAAGATATTTATGCTTTGGAAGACGACATGCGCACCTATGAGCGCAAATACGGCGTTTTGTCCGAAACCTTCTATGAAGCCTACGCCAACGGCGAAGAACCGCCGGATGACTCATGGGTTCGTGATTGGACGGCCTGGGCCAGCGCGTACCGGCTTTGGCTGCGACGACGCGACCAATATCAGACAACGCTACATTTCTTTCTGGCCGAGACACGGTCTATCATTGACGTGATTCAGAGAACCGCGCGCCATGAACCCATTCCGGTCCTTGCGTGATTACGAACTCTACATCTATTCGCTGCAGCGAAGCGAATCTCGGATTACTCGCTCGACGTTGGTTGTGGCCCAGCGGGGTCGCCTGTTCGCCGAACTCACCGGCGATGTCACTCTAATGGGAGGATGCCGCCTCTCCGTCTATGAACGCCTCACCTGGGACGCTGGTGCTGTCACCATCGAGGCCTATAGCTACGAAGTGTGGCTTGGCGGTGATAAGCTCTACTGGTACGACTCGCAGCCGCATCCCAACGATCCCACCCTGGCCGGCACCCATCCGCACCATAAACACCTGCCGCCGGACATCAAGCATCACCGCGTGCCTGCCCCAGGCCTCAACTTCTCGCAACCCAATCTACCCTTTCTGATCGCCGAGATCTTGGCGCTGGCAGCCCGCGACCCGACGACGGGTTGAACATCACCGGCGTGACGGCTTGGCCGATGTTGGAATTCGCACCAACTGGAATAGCCTGTCGAAGGGCTTTGGCAGGCCGGCGGATTTCGGTTATAATGCAAGCCTGACAACACTTGCTGAGGGGGTGGGACCATGACATTGGACGATGTTTTGCGTGACATTCATGCCATGCGCGAAGACATTCTGGTTTTCGAACGCAAATATGGAATTCCCACCGAAATCTTCTACGCGGCCTACCAGGATGGTGAAGAGCCGGCTGATTCGGCCTGGGTTCTGGACTGGAGTCAATGGGCCGGTTCGTACGAGATATTGCAGGAACGCTTGAGCTGGTATCGCCGCAGCGTCGAACAGCTCTTGCACGAGGCCAAAGTAGCCAGCCTGTCACAACTCATGGAACGTACCGCTCGTCATGAACCCGTTGCAATCTCTGCCTGAGTACGAGATTTTCATTTACACGTTGCCGCAGCACAATCCGGGTATCGCTCGCAGCACGCTGGTAGTCGCCCGCCGAGGCGCCACGGCCGCGACGCTCAATGGCGCTATTGAGTGTCACAACGGCCTACGCCTGATTGTGCGTGAAATGTTGTCGTTTGCTCCCACAGGCCAGATCAAGAGCTATGGCTATGAAGCCTGGCGTGGTCACGAGCTGCTCTACTGGTACGACTCGCAGCCACATCCCAATGACCCCGCACTTGCCAGCACCCATCCGCACCACAAACACCTGCCGCCGGACATCAAGCACCACCGTGTGCCTGCCCCAGGCCTCAGCTTCTCGCAACCCAATCTACCCTTTCTGATCGCCGAGATCCTGGCGCTGACGTCTTAGAAACTTAAGGCCGCTCACTGTCGGCTTGTAGGCTGCCTGCAACCGCCATCGAGAGGAGTTTCCGCGCTCCAACCGTTGGAAAGATGGCGCGCGAAATCCACGAAGCACGGCGGGGAATGCTTCGTGGACTTCGCGCTTCGCGATCTTCGCGTCACTTCGCGTCTTCGTGATCCAAACCCTACCGCCGCCGCGCGACATACGGCAGATACACGCCGCCTCCTGCGACGATACTGCGCTCTGCCCCAGTCGCCGTGTTCCCGCTCAAGTCTGCACTGCGCACACGTAGGTAGTAGGTTGTCCCCGCACGCAGGCCAGTCAGATTGATCTCGTGCTGCCTGTCGAATAGAGGATTCGTCACCGACTGCGGATAGCTGCCCGATTGCGTTCCGTACAGAACGGTGCTGTTGGCGAACTCGTTGGTCGTCCAGGTGACGCGGATGCTGGCGCCCACGCGCGTCACCACGACGTTGCTGATCTGCGGCGGCGCCGTGTCGCCAATGATCTCGCGCGGAAAGACGAGGGTCTCCCGCCGCCCGGCGTTGGCCGACTGCAGGATGATGCGCTCCGCGACCTGGGCGAAGAGCGCCTGCAGTGAGCCATCGGGCGTGGCCAGGCTGGCGTGGCGCAGGGCGTTGGCCGCCTGCAGCACGATGCGCCGGGACACCTGGTTGAAACGGGCTTGCAGGTCAGCCGGCAAAACGCCGATAGTTTCATGTCGAGCCGCATTGGCCGCCTGCAGCACGATGCGCCGACTCACCTGCGTGAACAACGAGTTCAGTGCTGATGGCAGCGCGCCGATGGCTTCATGCCGCCCCGCATTAGCCGCCTGCAGCACGATGTGCGAACGAACTGTCGAGGCAACCGCACCCAGGTTGGGATCGAGGCTGGCGCCGGTTTCACGCACGGCATCGGCATTGTTCACAATGATGCCGCTCTGGCTGCGCACGGGCAAGGCGAGCGGCAACACCAACAAACAGAGCAGGAGCAGGATTATCCGATAACGCGCGTTCATCATGGCACCCGATACACGAGGGCAAGGCCAGCGTAAGCCAAGTAGTTGCTGTCGTTAGTCACTTCGAATGTATGATACCGATCGGGAAGTAACTGCGACGCCGTCAATGCGCCATCGGCATAGTCATACGTGGTCGCGATTTCCACGCCATCAAGCTTGAGGTGCGCCGCGTTATACTCTACGCGTCGCAGCGACCAGCTCCTTTCATAATACGCATAGCTTCCGGGCAGATTGACCTGGAATTGACTCCCATTGCGATTATCTTCAGCCGCCAGCAAGAGGCGATTGGCATTGGGAAAGCGGAAGTCGTAGTAGGCCGCGCCTGGGTACGAGACGCCCGCGGCATTGGCCGCGACCGCCAGGACGTTTTCGAGCAAGGTGGGAATCGAGCCGCTGGTATAGGCATTCCAGTCGAAGATCTTGGCGGCCGGGTCGGCCGCCAGGTAGTACGCCAGGAACCAGCCGCTGCGATGGATGTAGACATGGACATCGAAGCGCTCCGGGTAGTTGGCTGGCGGTACGGCGCCGATGAGATAGTCCGATGTTTCTGCTTCGATCACGCTATAGATGCCACGCACATCGCTCAGGTTGATGGCATTGCTGGCGTGAAAATACGCAGAAATGCCGGCCTCATCCTGCGGAAAGGCGGTGGGCGCATCGCCTTCTTCCTGCGCGTTGGCAATGGCGACGAAGGATGGCGCGGCCAGGCGGATGGCGTTGTCGCCGCTTGCCGGTGCAGCCGGACGGCCGCTGAAACTCAAGGCTGCCAGGGTCAAAATTAGGAGGATGATCCAGCTCAACGGACGACGTAGCAAATGGAAACTCATGTAATTGCCCCTTCTAGGTTCGGAATGGACTGCCGCGTTGCTCGTCCAACGCTCATTCAATTCACTCGCACAGATCGAGCACCTTCTCCATCATCGGCCCCAGGTTTTGGAGCAGGCTGAATGGATCGGCTCCGCCTGAGCCACCCGGCGTCTGCGCCAATTCCTGCTGCAACCTGACCTGGATGCGCTGTAACCGCTCCGCGCGTTCGCTGGCATAGATATCCACATACCAGTTGCCGTCCTGGCTGCGGCGTACGTCGTGTTGGTCGCAAAAGTTCAGCTCCAGGGCGACGATGGGGTAACGCACCTTTCCGCTGGCCTGCACCAGGGCGTAATCGTCTCGGCTGCTGACCAGGTCTACTTTCAGATCTTTCACGGTGAAACCTGTCAGCTTGGACGGCTCAAGCCTGACAGGCCCGATTAAGAACGAGAAGGCATCCAGCAGCCCCAGCGGATAGCCGCCCCGCTGGCGATTTTCGGGCAGGATAGCGTCCATGTACGCGTCACGATCGTTTTTTGATAGGGCGTCGTACATGCGGCGTACAACGTCTTGCGCCGGATGAGTTCTGGCGCTGGCGCACGCGCTCAGGATGACCGCAAGGCATACAAACGCAGCCCCACCGCTAATCCTGGCAATCCAACCTCTCTTCATCATCGCTCACCTCCCATCGCTAAGCATGGAAGCCATCGTGGCTCATGGCCGGTTGTCAGGCGTTGGACGCCTGGCTTTCGCGGGCGCCTGCTGGCGTTTGCACAAGCGCAGCCACGATGATCGCGATGCCAAAGACGATTGTGAGCCAGGCGCCAATCGAAAAGGCTTGCCATGCCAACTGCAGCGCGACCTTCATCGCTTCGATGCCTCCGTCGAGACCGACCCTCACAAGGGCATAGAGTATGGCGCCGAGCGGAATAATGCCAGCCACGGCGCCTACGGCGCGATTGTCGACTTCAATGAAGCTGAGCACTATCGTAATCCCAGCCACGATGGGAATGATCCAGGCATAGTTGCCGTACGAATCGAGCTGACCGAGGTTGTACCCAGATATGCCGACGCCAAAAATTCGGATCCAGGGCAGGAAAAAGGCTGCAACCAAGCCGACGGCGCACACGACAACGGGCGTGGATGAATGTACGTTCAGGTTCACGATGCCCTCCTGTGGTCTTTTCTCAGCAAACCGACTTGACGTATTGAGGCGAAACGGATAAACTGAGTCTACGCCATCCTTCACAGCGTAACACATCCAACACTCGGAATGTCGGAAATTTTTCCTGGGAATTTCGCCCGACAGGAGATCCCATGCCTGCTGACTGGAAACGCTTCGGTAACCTGCTGACCAACCTTCTGTGGCAAATCAAAGACGCGGGCGGTCCTGCGATCGAGGACCTGCAAGAGATCATCGGCCAGACCCTCGGCAAACGCGGCGGCGCTTCCATCGCCAAATGGCGCCAGGGCCAGCCCGTCGCGCGTCAGCAGGATGTCGAAGGCCTGGTGCAGGCATTGGCCGATCTGGCCCAGGACGCTGGCCTGGCACGGGAATCGTTGCGGCCTGACTTACGCACGCTGCTGACTCTGGCCGACCATTCACATCCTGACCTCGTGCTGCCTGCGCTCGCTCAGCCGGCGCCGGCGCAGCAGCCGCCTCGTTCGGCCAAGCCCGCCGGCCGCACCGATTGGGGCCGCTCATCGGATGTGGCCCGGTTCGTGGGGCGTGAGTTAGAACTGGTGCAGTTGCGTCGCATCCTGCAAACCGACCGCAGCCGCCTATGCGGCGTCTTCGGCCTGGGCGGCGTCGGCAAGACCTTCTTGACCAAAAAGGCGACGTTGGGTGTGGCGCCGCTGTTCGACGCCACGCAATGGGTGCTCTTGCAAGACGGCCCCCCTTTGGATGAAGTGCTCACCAAGTGCATCCATTTCCTTTCGGACTATCGCGATACCGACCTGCCAGCAACCACGGCCGGCCGTATTGACCGGCTGCTGACCTATTTCCGCCAGCAGCGCTGCCTGCTCATCTTCGATAAACTCGAAGCTGTCATGCGCCCGGGCAAACCGGCCGGTTACTTCCGCGACGTCTATGCCGCCTATGGGGATCTGGTTCAGGCCGTGGCCGAAACCGAGCATCAGAGTTGTCTGATCGTGGTCAGTCGCGAAAAGCTGCGGGACATGGCGCGTTGGGAAAGTCCATCGGCGCGTGTTGAGTCTCTGTCGCTGAAAGGGATCAGCGTCGCTGATGCCCAGGACATTCTGAAAGGCTCGCAGCTCATCGGCAGCGACGCCGACTGGGAAGCCCTCGTCAGGCACTATGCCGGCAATCCCTTAATGCTGCAATTAACGGCCGCGCCAATCCGTGACCTCTACGCGGGTCGGTTGGGCCATTTTCTGACCGGGGATCGCTTCGCCTTCGAGGACGTCAATGACCTCCTTGACCAACACGTCGTTCGCCTATCGGCCAGCGAGCAGGATGTCATACACTGGCTGGCGCTCGAGCGCACGGCGCTGTCCCTGGACTACCTGGCAGATCATCTTCTGCCCCATCAACCCATCAACGATGTCTGGACGACCCTTAGTTCCTTACTGCGCCGCCACCTGGTGGAAAAGGACGCCGCTGGCTTTTTTCTGCAGGATATCGTACTGGAATATGTCACCGACCGCCTGGTACGGACCCTGGGTGATGAGATTGTGAAGGGTCAGGTTGACTATTTTCGGCGCCTTCCCTTGCTCAACCCTACGGCCAGGGAGTACAAACGCCTCGGCCAGGAACGCTTCATGGCTGCTCCCTTAGCCGACCGCCTGCGCCACGCATGGCCGCAACGGGGCATGGCGCAGCGCCTGGTTGACCTCGTAACGATGGAGCGCGGCACAGGACTGCCTGGCTACACGGCTGGCAACAGCCTCAATCTCCTCCGACACATCGGGGATGATCTCACCGGCGCCGATTTTTCCCAAGTGAGTATCTGGCGCCTTCCTGCAGGGCGTGGATCTGCACGAGGTCAACCTGGCGGGCGCAGACCTGCGCGAGACCGTGTTTACGGAGGCCTTTTCCAGCGTGGCTGCTCTCGGGCTCAGTCCAGACGGCGCGTTGTTGGCGGCTGGCGCGGACAGCGGTGACATCTACCTTTGGCGCTGCCGGGACTTCAAGCGTCTGTTAACCCTCAAAGGTCATAATGATTGGGTACGTTCGGTGACTTTCAGCCCCGACGGCGGGCTGCTTGCCAGCGCCAGCAGCGACAAAACGATTCGTCTGTGGGATGTTCGCACGGGCGATTGCGTGCGTAGCCTGGTCGGGCATGAGAACCGTGTGCGTTCGGTCGCCTTCAGTCCCGACGGAAGCCTGCTCGTAAGCGCCAGCAGCGATGAGACGGCACGCGTGTGGCGCGTCGCGGATGGCCAACTCTTGCGCACCCTGGTCGGACACGAAGATGTGGTCTATTCCGCTCGCTTCAGTGCACGCGGTCTCTGGCTCGCGAGCTGTAGTTACGACAAGACGATCAGACTGTGGGATGTGGCGACCGGCGCGTGTTTGCGTACCCTGACGGGGCATGATGGCTGCGTCTTGCCGCTGGCCTTTCATCCCACCAACGAACACCTCCTGGCCAGCGGCAGCGATGACAAAACAGTGCGGCTGTGGGATGTGCGCGATGGCGCCTGCCTGCATATCTTCGCTGACCACGACGCTGAGGTGCGCAGTGTGGCCTTTAGCCCGGACGGCGCCTGGCTCGCCAGCGGCAGTTACGACCGCCGCGTGCGCATCTGGCGCATAGACAACTATGCACCGTACCGTCTCTTCGAGGGTCACCACGATGTGATTGAGGGATTGGCCTTTGCTCCCGACGCGCCCCTGCTCTACGTGGGCAGCCAGGACCAGTCTGTCCACGTGTGGGACATACGTGGCCCGCAGCGCGTACAGATCCTGCAAGGGCGCAGCGATCGCACTTGGACCGTGACCTGGCACCCTCAGCGCCCGCGGCTGGCGACTGCAGGCAGTGATGGGCACATTCGCATCTGGGATCTCGATCAGAGCCGATGTCTGCATGATCTGACTGGCCACACCGGCTGGGTGCAGATGATTGCCTTCAGCCCCGATGGCAGCCAACTGGCCAGTGTGGGGAACGACAAGACCGTCCGCGTGTGGGATACGCAGGATGGCCGGCAGCTGCTGTCCCATCGCCAGCATACGCAGCAGGTGGCAAGTGTCGTTTGGACACACGATGGACGCTTGATTGCCAGCGGCGGCGAAGATAGCAATATCTGTTTGTGGGATTTGCACACCGGCCGGTTGGCATCGCTGCCGCAACACACCAACTCCGTGCGCGGACTGGCCTTTTCTGGTGATGATCGCTGGCTCGCCAGCAGTGATGACGATGGCGTGATTCGTCTATGGGATCTGGCGACGCAACTGGTCGCGCGCACCTGGCAAGTAGGCGTGGCTGTTTGGGCGCTGGCCTTCGATTCTCGTGACGGTCACCTGGCAAGCGGCAGCCACGACGGCATCGTGCGACTGTGGGATATCGAAACTGGAGCCTGCATCCGGACCTGGGATGCACACAGTGATCTGATTGTGGCCCTGGCCTTTCATCCACACGTCAGGCTGCTCGCCAGCGCCAGCTATGACGAAACGGCGCGTCTGTGGGATGCCGACAGCGGCGCCCTGGTGCGCACGCTGCAGGGTGAGACCCGCGTCCCAGCCATTGCCTTCAGCCCCGATGGGCGCCGGCTGGCCGGGGGCAGTCACACAGAGACGGTGCGCATCTGGGATATCGAGACCGGTCAAGTCGTGCAGGAGATCCACAGTCCGCGGCCCTACGATGGTCTGAACATCACGGGCGTGACGGGCCTGACCGATGCGGAAATCCGCATGCTCAAACAACTCGGCGCAGTAGAATTCGCTGCGTGATCGCCTACTGCCCTACTCCCCCTCCTCCTCAAACTCCTCTGGCAGCTTCAGCGCTTCCAGCCGCTGCTGCAGGTCACTCAGCAGCGCGAGGACCTGGGACGCGTTCCAGGCATGACCCTGCGCATCGCTCCACCCCTCGCGCCCCGGATTCTTGGCGACAAACGCCTGCGTGCGTGTTTGCCAGGCGCCGATCGTCTGCACGAGGTCGCCCGGCTCGGCCAGGATGCGCGTCAGCAGCCGTTGTTCGGCCTCCCAGGCTGTATGCAATTTGTTCTGCAAGCCGCTGGCCCCGCCGCCCTTGAGCACCGCGGCCGCGCTGGTCAGGCTTTGCAGCGTCTTGAGCCGGGTTTCCAAGAATTCACGATCTGTCATCGCTCCCCTCCCATCCCCTCCAACACCCGCGCGAGCAGCGCCTGCCAATCCGGCGCGTTCAGCGGCAGCCAGACGGCGTCCTTGATCACACGCGCTGGCGGGCCTAGCTTCTGCTGCAGCGCCCGGCCGTCGGCGCTTTCCACCCACGGCGCCTTGATGATCAGACGCTGCTCTTCCACGGCGATGCTGGTGACGCCTGCCTGCGTCGCTAACGCCTTGACTCGCACCTGGTAGAGCAGGCTGTCAACGGCCGCCGGCGGCGCGCCGAAACGATCGCTCAGCTCCTGGCGGAAGTCGCTGATGGCGTTCAGGTCGGCCAGGCTGGCAAGCCGGCGGTAGAGTCGCAGGCGCAGGCCGGCGTCGGTGACGTAATCATCGGGGAGCCGCGCTTCCAACGGCAAATCCAGGGTTACGGCGGGCGCCAGCGCGTCGGTTAGGGCGTTTCGCCGCCGCTGCCCATCCGTGCCCACTTCCATTTGGCGCTGAGCGCGGGCGTCATCCACCGCCTGCGCCAACAGCCGCGTGTATAGATCAAAGCCGACGGCCGTCATGTGGCCGTGCTGGCGTGCGCCCAGGATCTCGCCCGCGCCGCGAATCTCCAGATCGTGCATGGCGATGCGAAAGCCGGCGCCGAGCTCGCTGGCCTCCAGGATGGCTTCCAGCCGGCGCTTTGCAATCAACGACAGCGTGGCGCCGCGGTCATAAAGCAAGTAGGCATACGCACGCACCGCGCTGCGTCCCACGCGCCCACGCAGCTGGTAAAGCTGCGCCAGGCCGAAATGATCGGCCCGATTGATGATGATCGTGTTGACGTTGGGAATGTCCAGGCCGCTCTCGATGATGGTGGTGCACACCAGCACATCGCGTTCGCCGTTGGCAAAGTCGAGCATCACCTGCTCCAACTGGCGCTCTGGCATCTGCCCATGGCCGATGCCGATGCGCGCTTCGGGCACGATGTGCTGCACGCGCTGCGCCAACTGCTCGATGCCCAGCACCCGGTTGTGTACAAAGTAGACCTGCCCGCCGCGGTCCAGCTCGCGCAGGATGGCCTGGCGGATGAGCTGCTCATCATACTCGGCCAGCGTCGTCTTGATGGGCAGGCGCTCCTCCGGCGGGGTGTCAATCGTGCTCAGGTCGCGCACCCCGGTCAGGCTCATGTGCAGCGTGCGCGGAATCGGCGTCGCGGTCAGCGTCAGCACATCCACCTCGGTGCGCATTTGTTTCAGACGCTCTTTGTGCGTCACGCCGAAGCGCTGTTCCTCATCAATGATGAGCAATCCCAGGTCTTTGAACGTCACATCCTGGCTCAACAGACGGTGCGTACCGACCACCAGGTCAACGCTGCCTTTCAGCAGCCCGTCAATGACTTTGTCCTGTTCGCCCGCGGTGAGAAAACGGCTGAGCATGGCCACGTGGACCGGGAACGAGCGCAGGCGCTGGCTGAAGTTGGTGAAGTGCTGCTGCGCCAGGACGGTCGTCGGCACCAGCACCGCCACCTGCTTGCCGTCCATGATGGCCTTGAAGGCCGCGCGCAGCGCCACTTCCGTCTTGCCGTAGCCCACATCGCCGCAGATGAGCCGATCCATCGGCCGGCTGCGTTCCATGTCGTGCTTGACATCTTCAATCGCCGCCAGTTGATCCTCGGTCTCCACGTAGGGAAAGGAGCCTTCGAGTTCATCCTGCCACATGCTGTCCGGCGCAAAGGCATGACCGGCCACCGTCTCGCGTGCGGCGTACAGATCGAGCAGTTCGTCAGCGATGTCGGCCACGGCCCGTCGCGTGCGCTGTTTGACATGCTCCCAGTCGGCGGTGCCCAGGCGGTGCAGAATGGGCGCTCCATCCCCTCCGCCCACATAGCGGCTGAGGCGATCTGCCTGGTGCACCGGTACGTAAAGGCGGTCGCCCTGCGCGTAAGAGAGGTGTAAATACTCACGCGCCACGCCACCCATGTCCAACTTGGCCAGCCCCTGGAACTGCGCGATGCCGTGCTCCATGTGCACCACTAAATCCCCAGGCCGCAGATCGGCAAAAAAAGTCTCTGGCGCAACGGCCCGCGCGCGCATGGCGCGTTTCGGCGCCGGCCGCGCCATGCCGAACAACTCGGCGTCGGTCAGCACCGTCAGCCGCAACCCGCCTTCATCTTCGTTGCGCAGCACAAAGCCTTCGTTGAGACTGCCCGGCGCCAGGTAAACGGCCGGCGGGGGCGTGTCTGTAATGACCTCGGTCAGGATCGGCGCCTGGCCGGCCGCGCGCATCAGGTCATCCAGCCGCGCGGACTGGCGGGTGATCAACACCGTGCGCTGACCGGCCTTGCGCCAGGCTTCCGCCTCTTCCACCACGCGGCGCACCTTGCTGCCGAAGTGCGGCGCCGGCAGAAACGCGCGCGCCAGGTCATCGCCTTGCGCGACCGGCCGCCCCATCAGGTCGCCGAAGCCGAGCTGCACCGGGTGCAGCGCTTGCAAACGCAGCCGCAGGTCATCCACGGCCGCGTAGGGGCGAGGGACGCCACGGGGAAGTTCGCCGGCGTGGGTCAAGTCAAGCGCCAGCTGCTCGGCCTGGGCCTGCAAGTCCGACAGTGTTGCCGTCAGTTCGGCGGCGTCATCCACCAAGATCAGTCCGTTGGCCGGTAGATAGTCGAGCAGCGTGGCTGGCTGGCTGTAGAGGCATGGGATGTACCATTCGACGCCGCGGAAGCCCGTGCCGCCGAGGAGCTGGTCGCGTTCGCGTTCGAAGTCATGCTGTGCAGGCGCGTGGCATGGCGTCAGATCCAGCGCCTCGAGACGCGTGCGCGCCGCGGGGCCATAGCGCGGCAGGGCTTCGCTGGCCGGGCCGAGGAGAACCTCAGTCACGCGGCCGCCTTGTTCCGCGGGCAGGGTGCGCTGCGTGCCTGGATCGAAGAAGCGCAGGCTGTCAATCTCGTTGCCAAACATCTCCAGGCGCAGAGGCCAGGGCAAGTTAGGCGCCCACACGTCCACGATGCCCCCGCGGCGGCTGAACGCGCCTGGTTCTTCCACCACCGTCGCCGGCTGGTAGCCCCAACCCAGCCATTTTTCAAGCAACCCGGCCATATCGGTCATTTGGCCGCTGCGCAGCGGGCGCAGGGCCAGGGCCAACTCGCGCCGCGGCAGCGTCAACAGAGCCAGGGCGCGCGCCGAAGCTACGATCACCGGCGGATGCACGGACGCATCCCCCGGCCGCGGCGCTTGGGTCAAAGCGACCAACGCGCTCAGACGCTGCTGACTGGTTTCGCGTGACCAGGCCACGCGTTCATACGGGAGCGCGTCCGGATCGGCGAAGAGGTGCACGGATGCTGGTTCTGGCAGCCAGCAGCGCAAAGTGTCAACCAACTGGCGCGCCAATTCGGTGCGCGCCGTCAGTATGAGCGTGGGACGTCCGAGGTCAGCGGTCAGCGCGGCGGCCAGAAACGGACGCGCCGCATGCACGATTCCCATCGTTGGAAGGGCAGAGCCATCTTCGACGCGTTGACGCAGCGCGGCGTAAGCTGGAATGTCGCGGACGAGTGACAGCAGGCCCGAAAGTTGCATGCGCGTTTCTCCCTTTCAGGCTGAGTTGAACCGGTTCATGGCGGCGGCGATGCCCTCGCGCAGCCAAATCTCGACGCCATCGGCCGCGCGGGGGCGACAAAAGGCCATTTCAATTTCCTGATCGGCGCTGAAATCTTGCAGCACGTAAGCGGCCGGATCCATGCGGCCAGGAGGGCGGTCAATGCCAATGCGTAGACGGGCAAAACCTTGCGTGCCCAGGTTGTCAATCAGCGATTTCATGCCGTTGTGACCGCCGGCGCCGCCATCGGGTCGGAAGCGCAAACGACCGAGGGGTAGATCAAGCTCATCGTAGAGCACCAGAACCTGGGGGATGGGAATTTTGTAGAAACGCGCCAACGGCGCCACGGCCTGACCAACCAGGTTCATGAAGGTCTGTGGCTTGGCCAGCAGAATTCGCTTTTCGGCAATCGTACCCATTGCCACGGCCGCGCGAAACTCGGCGCGCTGAAATGCCAGGTGATGGCGCTGCGCCAGCAAGTCCACGACCTGGAAACCGACGTTGTGACGATTGCGAGCAAAGCGTGGACCCGGATTGCCCAGGCCCACGATCAGGAAGAGGTCTTCGTTCATGAATGACTCTCAGAAACCCGTTTTCTCCCAGAAAACGAGCTTCTTATTGCCGGCGGGCAAGCAGCCAGCGGATGAGCCACTTGAGCACGAGATAAGCAGCCAGGAAGGCGAACGCCGCCACCGCCAGCCGTGCGCCGCGCAGAAACGCGCCAGTCAAACCTTGTGCGCTCAGCGAACTGGGCATCTGTCCTAGATTGAACAGACTGCCGAACAGGCTGCCGCTGTCCCCGCCGTTGGCGGTCGTGTCAGTGCCTGTACTGTTCGGTGTCGTGCGCGGGGTTATCGTCCCGCTGATGACAGCCGTCGCCGTGACCACAACTGAGGCCCGCGGGGTTGGCGTGGCAATCTGAGGCTGCTCCACCGTCACCGGCGTCGGCGTGAAAAGGGAGGTCGGCGTGGCCGTGGGCGCGGCTGGCTCCGGCACGGTGGGCGTAGCGTCTGGTGTTGGGGTATCCAGGGGTCGGGTGTTCGCCACCAGCAGACCGTTGATTTCCTTTTCGTCATAGTTGCCATCCACGCGTACGACCCGCAGTCGCAGAGCATAGGTGCCATCCGGTACGCCGCGTGTGTCCCATGTGCCCAGCAGGCCGTTCGACACCTGGTTGGTCTGCTCGAACATAAAGTGCCATTCGTCAGGTACACTCTCAGAACGGAAATACAGTTGGAAACGCTGGAAGCCCGGATGAGTGGCTGTGCCGTTGATCGAAATGACGCCGCGCAGGGTGGAGAAGGGCTGCGGCGAGCTGATGGTCGCTTGCCCGCTTTGCCAGGCCAACGCCAAACCAGGCGCTACCAGAACGCCAATCAACAAGAGTCCGACAAGTATACGCGCCCAGGCAAGCCGCCACTGGGGTCGAATCATAAAGGTTTTCCTTCGCCAAATCAGTTATCCACGCACTCTGCGCACGAGCGTGAATGACAATGCCAGCAGACCTGGAGTCCCGAACTCGTTCGGGTGGTCACCACGCCAATAGGCTGCCAACTTGCGCGGCAGCGCAGCGCATTTTCAGTTCCATGGTGCGTATCAACGCCCCCGCCAGGCGCCGCAGCGGCCCGGCGATGGGAGAGCGCCACTCAGTTAGTGTAACACAAGCCAAACGGCGGCGCAAACCGACAATCCGCCCCCTGCGCCTGGGACATGGGTCGGTTGTCAGCACCGGCAACCGTAGTTGACCAGCCGCATGGGATGGGCTACAATCGTGTATCAAGACGTGACCGAGTGGGAATTCGAGCTGCTTTTGACGCGCTGCGCAACTTCGCACCGTTTTCGGTGTTCTAACCGGTGCCAATGGGCAGAAACTTGCGGGCAGAGCAGGCGCTCTCCACGGATGGTCACACGCTGAGGAGCAAAGCCAGCGGTGGCGCCAACAACTGCACGTGAGTTAAGCCTGATTGATCGGGCCAAGACCGACCCTGAAGCATTTGGTCAGCTGTATGAGATCTACGTAGATCGCATCTACAGTTACATTTATTATCGCACCGGCAGCCATGCTGACGCCGAGGATTTGACGGCCCGCACCTTTTTTCGGGCGCTGGACAGCATTGGGCGCTATGTTCATCGCGGACTGCCATTCTCAGCCTGGCTCTATCGCATCGCCCATAACCTGGTGGCCAATTGGCATCGCGATCGCGGCCGGCGCAAAGTGGTCTCGCTCGAAGATGTCACTGGGGCTGGCGCGCGCGGCGGTACCCCTGACGCGCATGTTGAAGAGAATGAGCGTCGCGCGGCGCTGCTCGCTGCCATCCGCCGACTGCCTTCCGACCGCCAGCAGCTCATTTCGCTGAAGTTTGTGGAACATCTGCCCAATGCTGAGATTGGGGAAATGATGGGGCGGACGGAAGGCGCGATCAAGTCGCTTTATCATCGCACGCTCATTGCGCTGCGTGAGGACCTGGCCGCACGCGGATTCAACTGGTAACGGCCGAGTTTTTCCGGCGGAGTGCGCGCTTCTGCGCGTGAACGCTGTCGGACAGCGTCCTCCGGAATGGATAGGCTTGTCATGCTGCAACTAGTAACCGATTCGACCTGCGACTTGCCGCCCGCATTGATGGCCCAACTGCAACTCCATGTGGTGCCGATCACGATTCGCTTTGGCGCCGACACCTACCTGGAAGGCGAGACCATTGACGAAGCGACCTTTTATGAGAAAGTGCAGGCCTTGGGCATCATTCCGAAAACGTCGCAGCCTGCGCCCGGCCTTCTGGCTGATGTTTATCGCGAGGCAGGCCGGCATGGCGATCCGGTGCTGTCGCTGCACATCACGAGCAAGCTGAGCGGCACGTACAATTCGGCCGAGCTGGCCAAGGCCATGGTGCAGGATGAGGTGCGGGTCGAGGTTTTTGACAGCCTGGCCGGCTCTGGCGCGCTGGGCTTCATGGTGATGGAAGCGCGGCAAATGAGCCAGGCTGGCGCCAGCCTGGACGACATTCTGGCCCGGCTGCGCGTCATTCGCGAGCGCATCCTCATTTTCTTGACGCTCAAGGATCTCAAGTTTGCACAGATGAGCGGCCGCGTCAACGCCCTGCAATATGCCGTAGCCTCCTTGCTGGACGTCAAGCCCATCGTCGGTCTGCACGAGGGCGCGCTGGATGTGCAAGGGCGTGTACGCAGCCGCAAGCGGGCGTTGCAGTATTTGTTGGATCTGGTCGCAGAGCGAGTTGGCAAGGCGCCGATCAACTTTGCTGTGATTCACGCACGTGCGGCTGACGAAGCGGCCGAGCTGCTGCACCGGGCCGAGCAGTGTTTTACGCTGCAGCAGTCTTTTGTGACGCCGCTTTGTACATCTGTCGCCGCCAACTTGGGGCCAGGCACGATCGGCGTCGTGGCCTACCGGGTTTAGGCGTTTTGCCTGTGGGCCTAGATCATTACAGAAACGGGGGAGCAACATGATGTTGATGGAAGACACCACCATCGCCGACTTACTGTCATCGTATGCCGAACGCTTGTTTTTTGGTGATGATCACTCGCAGGATTACCTCGCCCTGTTCCCAGAGCTGCGCCCAGATTTACATCCACTGCTGCGCCTGACGCGTGATTTGGCAGCCTGGATGCGGCCTGTCAAGCCGCGCGCCGCCTTTCGCCAGGATCTGCGCCGCGCCTTGGTTGCCACCGGCTACCGCCAGCTGTCGCCTTCGTTGGCGTTGGAACCGCTTGAGCGCGACTCGCGTCGCGACTGGATGTTAGGCGCGGCTGCGATTGGCTCAGCCGTTTCCGTTGTAGGCGTTCTAGCCTATCTTTGGCGCAATCGCGACGTCAGTGAGGCGCCGACGCTGCCGGTGCAGTAATGTGCACGGACACAGAACCCGGTTCGTCGTGCTTTTGCCAAAAGTCACGACAAACCGGGCGCCATGCTGATGTCAAACCCGCTTTCGAGGAGAAAGCGGGTTTCTTTGTGTCCTTACTCCGCCCAGCTGCGCACGAACTCCACAAGCGTGCGCATAGGGTTGGCCGAAGCACCACGGGGCTGGTAGGGCTTGTTGTCGTCTTGCCAGGCGGCGCCGGCAATGTCAATATGCGCCCACGGCGTATTCTCTGGCACAAATTCCTGTAAGAAGAGGGCGGCAATGATGGCGCCGGCGTAGCGCGTGCCGGTGCTGCCCTTCATGTCAGCCACATCACTGTTGATTCGTTCCCGGTAGGGCTTCCAAAGCGGCAGGCGCCACAATGGCTCGCCAGCCGCTTCGCTGGCTGCCTGCAGCCGGGCGAACAAGGCGTCATCATTGCAGAAAATGCCGCTCAGATCTGACGAGAGGGTCATCACGATTGAACCTGTCAGGGTCGCGCAGTCCACAATGGCTGTGGGATGGTAGCGCGCGCTGTAGCACAAGCCGTCGGCCAACACCATGCGACCTTCGGCGTCGGTGCTGATGTATTCAACCGATTTGCCATTCATGGCCTTGACCACATCGCCTGGCTTGATTGCTGCCGGACCGGGCATGTTCTCAGCCGCGCACACCAGGCCCACCACGCGCACCGGCAGGTGGAGCTGTGCAATGCTGCGCAGCGCGCCGATGACGGCCGCGCCGCCTGCCATGTCGCTCTTCATCTCCCACATCCCATCGTTGGGCTTGATCGAAATGCCGCCTGTGTCGAATGTAATCGCCTTGCCGACCAGCACCAGGGTGTCGGCGCTTGCGGCAGCCGGCGGAAAGTATTCCAGCACGATGAACTGCGCCTCTTCGGCGCTGCCGCGGCTGACGCTGAGAAAGGACTCCATGCCCATCGCGCGCATGGCATCTTCATCACACACCGTCAGGGCAATGCCCATCTCCTGGGTCAACGCCTGCGCCTGCGCAGCCAGAACCTTTGGCGTGACATAATTCCCTGGCTCGTTCACGAGATCGCGCACCAGGTTGGCGTTGTCAGCCAGTATTTGGCCGACCTGCGCGCCGACCTCCATTTCCTTGACCAGGTCAGCCGTCGGCGCCAGCAAAATCAGTTCATCTGCATCAACGGTGGCGCGCTGCGAATTTTCCTCACGTTTGTGGGTGATGAAACGATAGAGGCCCAGGATGGTGCCCTCCACCACAGCTTGGGCCGCCGTCGCAGCCGGTAGGCGATGGTTGCCAGCGCCATGCACCACGCTCGTCAGCCGCCGCAGCTTTAAGTCAATCAGCGCTTGCGCGGCGACGCCAGCGGCCCGGCGCGCCAGGGCAGCGCTGAACTCGGCTTGCTTGCCCAGCCCAACCAGCAGAATACGCCGCGTGGCGACGGCATCGCCGTGTGTGTACAGCAGGCGCGTTTTGAGCGCTTCGCCTTTGAAGTCCCCGGCGTGGATGACTTGTTCGATCATACCGCCCAAGGCAGCATCAAGCGTGCCGAAACCCGCCTCTTTAGCTGATTGGCCTTCGAACAGGCTGATGACAAGCAAATCGCTCGCAATCTCGTCCCATCCGCCACCGCCCAGGTTCACGTCCTTAATACGAATATCCATCTCTTGTGTGCACGGCATTCTGCCTTGTCGGGTCAGAATGCCGCTGCGGCTCCTTTCCTCATATTAGCCCGTCGTGTGTGCGATGGGCGTTCTTGTGATTATACTCTCAGACTGCTGGCAAGAGAAAATTATCTGGGGCCAGGCCTGGAGTCTGCGATACGACTGCCGGCGCGGCAGCCCGTGTGCGCCGATCTGAATCTGTTGGATTGCAGGCCCGCGTTCATAGGGCGCGCAAAGTTGGTTGGTATTGGCGTTGCTCAGGCTGACGTGTTACAATCTGGCTCAGGAGGAACCAGGTCGTGGTGATGCCACACGCGCCAGGAACCCGCGTTCGCCGCATCGGTTGGCGCCTCTGCAGCCCGGCGTCGTCTGTTCGCCATGATTGGCGATGACGCCGTCGGCGGCAAGTCAGAAGCCAACGTCGCTGCCCTGGTGCATGGTTGATACCCCATTTTCGTTTTAACCGTTGGGGACAACAACGACCCAAGCATGGTTCACTCTATGATGATGCGCTGGTCGTCATGGCAACTTGAGGTTGCAGACCGTGCGTTGCGAGTCAGGTGAGCAGCATCTTCACGATGGCCCGGATTGAGATATTCGGGACTGACCAGATGATCCAAGGAGGATCCAGAAGCGATGAAAATTGTTATTGTTGGCGCGGGCGCCGTCGGCGCAAGCGCGGCCTATGCCATGATGATTGGCGGGCTGGCCGCGGAGATTGTCTTGATAGACGTGAATGAGGCAAAGGCGGAAGGCGAGGCCATGGATCTGATGCACGGCTCACCCTTTGTGCGGCCGGTGACTGTGCGCGCGGGTAACTACCCTGATTGCGCCGGCGCCAGCATTATTGTCATCACGGCTGGCTCCGCACAGCGCCCCGGCGAAACTCGGCTCGACCTGGTCAAGCGCAACGCCGGTATTTTTGGTCAAATGATTCCACAGATCGTGGCGGCAGCCCCCGAAGCCATTCTGCTTATTGTCTCCAACCCGGTTGACATCCTGACCTACGTCAGTCTCAAGCTGTCGGGGCTGCCCGCCAGCCGGGTGATCGGTTCAGGTACGGTGCTGGATACGGCGCGGCTGCGCGCGCTCTTGGGCCATCGGTTGAACGTGGATCCCCGCAGTGTGCATGGCTATGTCATCGGCGAGCATGGCGACAGCGAAGTGGTTGTCTGGAGCCGCGCCACGGTGGCCGGGCTGCCCGTGGAAGAATTCTGTCATCAGCGAGGCATCGTGTACAATGCGTCCTTGCGTGAAGACATTGGAACGCAGGTGCGCCGCGCGGCCTATGAAATCATTGCCCGCAAGGGCGCAACGTACTACGCCATTGGCCTCGGCATCCGCCACATCGTCGAGTCCATCTTGCGCGATCAGAACACCATTCTGACCGTGTCCACCCTCATGACGGGCCAGTTTGGAATGCAAGACATTTGTCTGAGCTTGCCAAGCATCGTGGACCATGGCGGCGTCGAGGGCGTTCTGCTGCCCGATCTCAGTCCGGATGAGCTGATCGCGTTGCAGCACTCAGCGACCGTGCTGCACCAGGTTGCCACGTCGGTCGGCCTTTAGGCGCCCCGTGCACGACTCTGCACGTCGTTCGCGCCTGCCGCAGGCTGTTTGGTAGGCGCTGCGACGCAAGCAGATTGACAAGTATTCGGAATCATGCTACAATCACGGTCGTGACAAAAGGCACGATGTTATTTTGACACTCGCAAGGTGTCATAATCGTCACCTCACACCACGTGTGGGGTGATGTTTTGTATAGCGTCTGGCGCATGGCGTTCAGCGACTGAATCTGGGAGGCCGCGTGTCGTTAGACTACATTCCACTCTTAGTTCTTTTTCTTCTCGCTGGCGTTTTTTCAGCAATTGCCATCGTTGTTCCATCGGTGCTTGGCCCCAAGCGCCCGACGAAGACGAAACTAGCGCCTGTTGAATCGGGCATGATTCCGTTTCATGACGCACACCGCCGCTTCCCCGTGCAGTATTATGTCGTCGCTGTGCTCTTCATTCTCTTTGATATCGAAGTCATCTTCCTCTACCCCTGGGCTGTCCTCCTGGGCCAGCTCAAGCTGTTCGGTCTAATCGAAATGGGTGTTTTCTTGCTGCTCCTCGTGGTTGGATATGTTTACGCGTGGCGCAAAGGCGCCCTGGACTGGAATTAGCATATGGGCCTTGAGAATCAATTACCGGAAGATTCCGTCATTACGACCACGCTTGAAAAGGCGGTCAATTGGAGTCGAAGCAACTCTGTCTGGCCGCTGCTGTTTGGCCTGGCCTGCTGTGCACTTGAGATGATCGCCAGCGGCATATCCCGTCACGACATCGCCCGCTTTGGCTCTGAGCTGTTTCGCGCTTCCCCACGCCAGGCGGACCTGATGATCGTGTCTGGTCGCGTCTCGAACAAAATGGCCCCAGTCGTCAAGCGCCTGTATGACCAGATGGCTGAACCGAAATGGGTTATCGCCATGGGCATCTGCGCTTCGGCCGGCGGCCCCTTCAATAACTACGCCATCGTGCAAGGCGTGGACAAGATCATTCCGGTGGATGTCTATGTCCCCGGTTGCCCGCCCCGCCCCGAAGCCCTCTTGTACGCGCTGACCAAGCTGCAAGAGAAGATTGGACGCGAGAAGCTACAACGCTTCGCCAACGTTGATGTGACCCAGGCGGAGGGATCAGCCGCCTGACCATTGCGCCTCGCGGCGGCCACTCGCCCGTGAGTCAAGCTAGACTGGATTCAATCATTTATGGACTCTGCTGCAATCCCAACCATGCCTGTCGTGGACGCTTTGCGTGCTCGTTTCGGTGATGCCATTCTGGATGCCGCCGAAGCCATGCGCGGCGACCCGTCTGTCACGGTGCGCGCGGACAAGGCGCTTGCCGCCGCGTATGCCCTGCGCGACGAGCACAGCTTTGACTTGATGTCAGACGCCACCGCGATTGATGGTCTCAACCTGGGGCACAGCCCACGCTTCACCGCCATCTGGAATCTGTATGACTCCACGCACAACCAGAAGCTGCGCCTGCGCGTGCCTGCGTCCGGCGGTGATACGCCCAAGGTCCCCAGTCTGACGCCCGTATGGGCCGGAGCCAACTGGATGGAACGCGAAGCCTTTGATCTGCTGGGCATTCGCTACGATGGGCACCCTGACCTGCGCCGCATTCTGCTGCCGGACAACTGGCAGGGCTATCCCTTACGCAAGGACGCGCCGCTGGGCGGCGAGCCGGTGCCCTTTACCGTGACCTGGAGCGAGCCAGAATTTGCCAACCTGGGGCGCCAAATCTTGCCGGCCGAGTCCATCACGCCGATTCTGCCTGTGGGCATGGACAGCACCAAGCACATGGTGGTCAATATGGGCCCGCAGCATCCAAGCACCCACGGCGTTCTGCGCCTGATTGTTGAACTGGATGGCGAGCAGGTCGTGCGGGTCGTACCCGATGTGGGCTATCTACACTCCGGCTTCGAGAAGTCGGGCGAGAGCAAACGCTACAAGGATTTCGTTTACTACACCGACCGCATGGACTACGCGTCGGCTATGCAAAACAACCTGGCTTATTGCGTCGCCGTGGAAAGTATGCTCGGCATCGAGATTCCGCCGCGGGCGCAGGTGATCCGCGTGATCATGGCCGAGCTGCAGCGCATTGCCTCGCACCTGCTGTGGCTGGCAACCCACGTGCTTGACCTATCGGGCACGATCATGTCGCTGCTCATGTACGCGTTTCGCGAGCGCGAAATGATCCTCGACTTGTTCGAGATGGTGTGCGGCGCTCGTTTGACGACCTCGTATATCCGCATTGGCGGCGTCTGGCAGGACCTCCCGCCCGCCTTCTTGCCGCGTCTGAAGGACTTCCTGGCCCTCATGCCCAAGCATCTGGATGACTACGAAGGGATGTTGACCGACAGCACGCTGTGGAAGGCGCGCACGCAGGGCATCGGCGTGCTGACTCGCGCCCAGGCGCTGGCGCTGAGCTGCACCGGCCCCATGCTGCGCGGCAGCGGCGTCAAGTATGACATTCGCAAAGCGCGGCCGTACTCCGGCTATGAAAACTACGACTTCGAGGTGCCCACTTCTGAACTGGGGGACACCTACGGTCGTTACCTGGTGCGCATGCAGGAAATGCGCCAAAGCCTGCGCATCGTACAGCAAGCTGTGACGAATCTGCCCGATGGCCCGGTGAAGACGGCCGACCGCAAGGTGGCGCTGCCGCCGCGCGCGGAGCTGGACCGCAGCATGGAATCGCTGATTCATCACTTCAAGCTGATGACAGAGGGTTTCCATGTGCCTCCGATGGAAATCTACTCGACCATCGAGGCCTCCAAGGGCGAACACGGCTATTTCATCGTTTCTGATGGCAGCGCCAAACCCTACCGCCTGCACGTGCGCGGTCCATCGTTCGTCAACCTGCAATCGCTTGACACCATGGCGCGCGGTCATCTGCTTTCTGACCTGGTGGCCGCCATCGGCACATTGGACATCGTGTTGGGTGACGTGGATCGGTAGCGGTGACTTCTGCTGACCGATGCTCCTGATTTCGCAGGACGTAAGGATGTTTCATGCTTTCTGACAACGCAAAATCTGAGATTCAAGCCCTGATTGCCCGCTATCCCAAAAGCCGTTCGGCCCTGGTGCCGGCGTTGTACGTGGCCCAGCGTGAAGTGGGCTGGCTGCCGCCCGCTGCGCTGGAAGATGTGGGTCTGCTCTTTGGCCTCAAGCCTGCCGAAGTGGAGGAGGTGGCGTCGTTCTACACGATGATGAACCTTCACCCTGTCGGCGCGTATCACATCGAGGTTTGCACCAATGTGCCGTGCACGTTGCGCGGCGCGAACGGCTGCGCGGCGCAGCTCAAGGAGCGCCTGGGTATTGACTATGGTCAGACAACCCCAGATGACCAGTTTACCCTGAGCCACATGGAGTGCTTAGGCGCATGCGCCACCGCGCCGATGTTTATGGCGACGGAACGCGCCACGGGCAAGATTCGCTATTTCGAGGAGCTTGACGCGCCAGAAAAGATCGAGCAGGCGCTCGATCTGATCCGCTCCGGCCGGGGCTTCGACACCTGCGAGCGTTGGCCGGCTGGCCCGTATACGCACGGCGGCATGGAACCGCGCTATCTGCTGGCGAATGTGGACAAGCCAGACTCACACACGATTGACGTGTACATGCAGAGCGGTGGTTATGAAACCGCGCGGCTGGCGCTGACCTCCAAGACGGCCAAGGATGTGCTCGAAGAGGTGAAAGCAGCCAATGTGCGCGGCCGCGGCGGCGCCGGTTTTCCGGCCGGCACCAAATGGGGCTTCCTGCCAGCCGGCGTCTACCCGCGCTACCTGGTGGTCAACGCGGATGAGTCCGAGCCGGGTACCTTCAAAGACCGCATGATCATGGAGTATGACCCGCACCAACTGATCGAAGGCATCATCCTGGCGGCTTATGCCGTGGAATGTAAGCAGGCCTTTATATACATCCGCGGCGAATACTACTTTGCCTACACGCGCTTGATGGACGCGATTGCCGAGGCCAGGGCCAGGGGCTTCCTGGGCAAGAATCTTTTTGGCACGGCGAACGAACTGGACATCATCGTCCATCGCGGCGCTGGCGCCTACGAGTGCGGCGAAGAGACGGCGCTGCTGACCTCGCTGGAAGGGGATCGCGGCCATCCACGCCTCAAGCCGCCCTTCCCGGCCGTCGAAGGCCTCTATCGCAAGCCCACCGTGGTCAACAACGTCGAGACCATCTGCAATGTGCCGCACATCATCAGGCAGGGCGCGGCCTGGTACAAACAGTTCGGCACCGAAAAGAGCACCGGCTTTCGCATCTTCTGCCTGAGCGGTTGGGTCAAGCGCCCGGGCCTGTATGAACTGCCGCACGCCACCACGCTGCGTGAGTTGATCTACACCTACGGCGGCGGCACGCCAGACGATCGGCCGGTCAAGGCGGTAGTGCCAGGCGGCCTTTCGATGAAGTTGCTGACGAACGCGCAGCTCGACACACCCCTGGACTACGAAAGCATTCAAGGCGCGGGCTCGATGCTTGGCTCGGCCGGCGTGATCGTCATCGGCGAGGGACAGTCCCTGGTGGAAATTGCCCGGCGCACCCTGTCGTTCTACCGCGAAGAATCGTGCGGCAAATGCACGCCCTGCCGTGAGGGCACCTCCTGGTTGGAGAAGATTTTGATCCGCATCGAGGCTGGCGAGGGCAATCTGAGCGATCTCGACCTGGCCCGTTCGATTACGAACTTCGTGGCGGGCGGCCGCGCCTTTTGTCCTTTCGGCGACGCTGCGGTCTGGGGATTGCAGAGTCATCTGGACAAGTTCCGGCCGGAGTTCGAGCAGTATATCAAGGACAAGAACCCTGACTTGGATCGCCCCGTCATGCCGCTGCGCCCCACCTATCGGCCATCCACGAACGCCGCGGAGTTGGATTGAACCTATGCCAAACGTAAACGTGACCATTGACGGCAAAGCGGTCTCTGTGCCTGCCGGCACGCTCGTGGTGGATGCGGCCAAGACGATCGGGGTCGAGATTCCGGTTTTCTGCTCACACTCGCGACTCGACCCATTGGGCGCGTGCCGCATGTGCCTGTGCGAAATTGGCGATGCGCGCGGCCAGCGCCTGCAAACGGGCTGCACCGTGCCCGTGGCCGAGGGGATGATCGTCAAAACCGACACGAAGCTGGTCAAGGAGACGCAGGAGGCGACGTTGGCCTTCATCCTGACCAACCATCCGCTTGACTGCCCCATCTGCGACAAGGGCGGCGAATGTCCGTTGCAGGATCAGACCTTCAAGTACGGCCCTGGGCTAAGCCAGTTCGTCGAGCCGAAGCGGCGCAAGCAGAAGCACTACCCCATCAGCGATCTGATTATGCTGGACCAGGAGCGCTGCATTCTATGCTGGCGCTGCATCCGCTACCTGGAAGAATGGGAGGACAAGCCGCAGTTGGGCTTGTTCGAGCGCGGCGGCGAAACCATCATTGACATCTTTCCCGAAAGGCCGGTGGACGCCAAGACGTCGGGCAACATCATTGACCTGTGCCCCGTGGGCGCGCTGACCAACCGGGTGTCGCGCTTCCGCTACCGGCCGTGGGAAATCCAGGGCGTGGAGACGATTTGCACGCACTGCGCGGTCGGCTGCAACGTGCGCGCAGATGTGCGCCACAACGAGCTGCGCCGCGTCATGGCGCGCGAGAATGATGCCGTCAACGACCTCTGGCTGTGCGACAAGGGGCGTTTTGCGGTGGACTATGTCAACAGTCCGCAGCGGCTGACCACGCCCTTGATTCGCCGCACAAAAGGCGGCGCGCTTGAGCCGGCGCCGTGGGACGCGGCGTTGGCCCTGGTGGCTGAACGCTTGAGCGGCATAGCGCAGGCCAATGGCCCCGCGGCCGTCGGCGCCATCGGATCGGCCAAAGTGTCCAATGAGGCCAGTTACCTCCTGCAGAAGGTGATGCGCACGCTTGTCGGTACGAACAACCTTGATCATCGCGACGGCCAGGACGTGGCGGCCGTCAGCAGCGGTCTGGCAGCCATTCGCCAGGTTGACAACGCCGACCTGATTGTCCTCCTGGGCTTCGACCCATCCGAAGAGGCGCCGGTGCTGGAGCTGTTCATGAAGCGCGCCGCGCGGCGCAAGGGCGTCAAGCTGCTAATCGCACACCCGCGCCAGGTTGAATTGACCAAGTATCCAGGAACCTACCTGGCTTATCGCCCCGGCGGCGAAGCGGCGTTGTTCCACGGCATGGCACAGGCGATTCTCAAGAACAAGTGGGCCGATGAGAACGCGGCCAAGCGGGTACCGAACTACGCGCAATTGGCCGGCTGGTTGAGCGAAGTCACGCCCGCGGTCGTCAAGGCATTGGCTGGCGTCGAGCAGACAACGCTGGAACCTGCAGCCCAGGCGCTTGCACAGGCCAAGAACCCGCTCATCGTCTACGGCCCGCTGCTGACGCGCGGCGCGGCCGGCGCCGCGACCTTGCAGGCGCTGCAGAATCTCGCCTGGCTGTGCGGTCACGGCGACCGCCTGGCGTACGTGGGCCTGGAAGCCAACAGCCAGGGCGCACGTGACATGGGCCTGCTCCCGTCATGCCTGCCCGGCCAATACGGGCTGGATGATGCTGGCGCGCGTGAGCGCCTGGCGCGGCTGTGGAACGCGCCGCTGCCGACGCAGCCTGGCCTCAGCTACCGGCAAATGGTGCATGGCGGCGTCAAGGCGCTCTATGTCCTGGGCGCTGATCCCGCCGCCGACAGCGCCGCCGCAGCTGCTGCGTTGGCAAAGCTCGATTTTCTGGTCGTGCAGGACCTGTTCTTGAGCGAAACTGCCAGCCTGGCTGATGTCGTTCTGCCTGCTGCTTCTTCTTTCATCGAGGCCGATGGCACGTTTACCAACCTGGAAGGCCGCGTACAGCGCAGCCTGGCAGGCAATCGCCCGCGCGGGCAAGCCGCCGCCGACTGGTCCATCCTGCTGCACCTGGCGCGTGCGTGGCCGCAGCCAAAGGATGAGAAGCGTGAGGAGAAGAAGGGCAAAGAGAAGGCGGCGAAGTCGCGGCGCCAAACCGGCTTTGACTATGACTCGGTGGCTGCCATCCTGGTCGAAATCGGGCGCGCGATCCCTACGTACGCCGAAATGAGTTGGGATGGCCTGGGCGCGACCGGCAAACAGACCGGCGCGAAGCCGACGGTCAGCCGCAAGTTCCAAGCCGTAGAGTTGAAAACATCTGGCGGCGATAGCGCGTATCCATTAACGCTGGTGACAGGCGCGCTGCTATTCGACGGCGGCCGCCTGGTGCAAACTACCGAGAAGGTGGCCCAACTGGCGCCGGCGCCGTTCATTGGCCTGAACGCGACCGATGCGCAGGCCCTGGGTCTGGCCGACGGCGACACGGTGACAGTAGCCTCAACCGCCGGCGAAGTGGCGCTGCGGCTCAAAGTGGATGCCAGTGTGCAGCCGGGCGCCGCGTGGACGCCTAGTGGTCAGGTCGGCGAGCCGGCCGGCGCGCTGATCGGCCAAGCCAGTGTGACGCGCGTCAAGGTGAGCAAAGCCTGATGCGCTTGCCGTGACCGTCTCGCGGGCAGACGCCTGCCTGACCTTGGGCTGGGCGTTGATCCTGCGTGGTTGAGCGTTTCTTTTTGCGGCGATAGATGCAGAGGCAGGAGAAAGCAAAAGACGCTTATGGACTGGATGAGTCTCGTTGTCATTCCGATCATCAAGAGCCTGGTCATGATTATTGGCCTGCTCACAGCCTTTGCCTATTTGACCTGGTATGAACGCAAACTCGTGGCGCGCTTCCAGGTGCGATATGGACCCAATCGGGCTTGGAAATTTGGCTTGGGGCAGCCGGTGGCAGACGCGCTCAAGGCCATTTTCAAGGAAGAGGTGGTGCCCGGCCATGTAGACAAGCCGGTTTACCTGCTTGCGCCTGCTTTGTCGCTCTTTCCGGCGCTCGTGGCGTTTGCTGTGGTGCCTATTGGGCCTTCGGTAATGCTCTTCGGGCGCAAGGTTGACCTGTTCGTCGCTGATGTGAACATCGCCCTGCTCTACGTCTTGGCCATTGCCAGCGTGGGCACGTACGGCATCATGCTGGCCGGCTGGTCGTCCAACAACAATTACTCCATCCTGGGCGCGCTGCGCACGGCTGCACAAATGGTCAGCTATGAGCTGCCGATGGGCATCTTGTTGGCCAGTTTCCTGATCATTACCGGCACGCTCAGCCTGCGGGGCATTGTAGAGACGCCGCGGCCGCTGTGGCAATCGCTGTGGATGATGGTGGCGTTCATTCCATACTTCATCTGCGCCCTGGCTGAAACCAATCGTTCGCCGTTTGACCTGCCAGAGACAGAAAATGAGTTGATTGCCGGTTTTCAGACCGAATACGGCGGCATCAAGTTTGCTCTGTTCTTCATGTCCGAGTATATCAACATGATTACCAGCAGCGCGATCATGACCACGCTGTTTTTTGGCGGGTGGAAGGGGCCGTTTGTTGACCAGTTTCCCTGGCTGGGGCTTGTCTACTTCTTCCTTAAAGTGGTCGCCTTGCTTTTCTTATTCATTTGGGTGCGCAGCAGCGTCCCGCGTGCGCGCTATGACCAGCTGATGCACTTTACCTGGAAGTTCCTGATGCCGCTGTCATTAGCCTACCTGGCCGTGACCGCCATTTTGAAGGTTTTCATTGGTTAACTATCGTCCCAGTTTACAGGCTGCAATCGGCCAGATTGCACACCAGAACCAGCGAGTAGAGCCATGTCTGTACTAAACGAGACCATTCGGGGATCCCTCCAAATCGCCCAGGCGATGGGGACAACCCTCAAGCATCTGTTCAAAGCGCCGGTGACGGTGGAATTTCCCAACCAGCCTGCTTCCATCTTCCCGCGGTTTCGTGGGCGGCACTATTTGCGACGCTATGAAAACGGCATGGAACGCTGCATCGGCTGCGCGCTGTGCGAGGCCGCTTGTCCCACTGGCGCCATTCTGGTGGAGGCCGCGGAAAACACCGACGCCCATCGCGTTTCTCCTGGTGAGCGCTACGCCAGCGTTTACGAGGTCAACCTGCTGCGGTGTATCTTCTGTGGCGACTGCGAAGAGGCCTGCCCGGTGGAAGCGATCGTCCTGGGACACGATTTTTCCCTGGCCCAATATGCGCGCCGCGATTTGATCTTGACGAAGGAAGATTTGCTGAACCCGCCGGAGCCGAACGTCGTCATCCGACCGGATGCGTGAGATTCTGTACTTCCACCGGTCAGGAGACTGGGGGAGCCTGCCAAAGCGGTGAAAGGAAACCTATGTCGTTGGTCTTGTTTCTTGTCCTGGCCTTGATCGCTGTCGCGGCTGCTGTCGGCCTGGTGACCGCGCGCAATCCGGTGCACAGCGCCTTGTTCCTGCTGCTGAACTTTGCCAGCCTGGCTATCATGTATATCTTGCTCAACGCCCAGTTCCTGGCCGCGGCGCAGGTCATCGTCTATGCCGGCGCCATCGTGGTGCTCTTCCTGTTCGTCATCATGTTGATGGGGTGGCGCGTCAGCGACACCATTGCGCCTGCGCGCGCGTGGACGCGCGGCCTGGCCGTTGGTTTGGGCGTCCTGCTGTTGGCTGCGTTGATCTTTGCCCTGTTCACACCCCTGGCCAGCCCTGCCTCGACGGGCGCTGTGGACGGCGGGACGACGCAAGCTATCGGTCGCGAACTGTTTACCTCCTACCTGCTGCCGTTCGAGCTGACATCGGTGCTGCTGCTGGTGGGCATTGTGGGCGCGATTGTGCTGACAACGAAACCTACGAAATGATGCTCTGGAGCCGCTAGGCCGATTACGGGGATTTACGTTTCATGATTCCAACTTCGTACTACTTGATTCTCAGCGCCCTGCTGTTCGTGGTGGGCATGGTGGGTGTGCTGGTGCGGCGCAATGCCTTGATCATCTTCATGTGCATTGAGATGATGATGAACGCCGTTAATCTGATTTTCGTGGCTCTGGCGAACCAGTTTGGTCATCTGGAGGGCCAAGTCTTTGTGTTGTTGGTGATGGCTGTGGCGGCCGCGGAAGTCGCCGTTGGTTTGGCAATCGTCATCGCGCTCATGCGGCACAAAGATTCAACGAATGTGGATGAAATCAACCTGTTGAAGTGGTGATGCAGGCGCAGGCAACGTTCAGCCAACCGTCCACAGCACGACGGCGGCGTGTATGGATGCAAGCCGCTGTGGTTCTGCTGGCTTTTGGGGTGTTTTGTTCCGGCCTGACGAGCGAGTCGCTGTGGCTAGACGAAGTCAGCAGCATTCATAACAGCCAACTCCCCGTCGGCCAGGTGGTGCAAGCAGCCGCGGCCGATACGCATCCGCCGCTCTACTACCTGACTTTGCACTTTACGATCAGAATACTGTCTGCCAACCAGCCGTTGCAGGGCCATACCGGCGAATTCATCGCCCGCTGGCCGTCTGTCCTGGCCGGCGTGCTCAGCGTTGCCACGCTGATGGCGCTGGCGCTGCGCGTGGCTGCCGCTCGCCGTGAGATCGGACATTGGAGAGCGGAGATCGGATTGCTGGCGGGCCTGTTCTTCGCCTTGTCGGCCTACGCGCGCTGGTATGCGCAAGAGACGCGCATGTACGCCCTGCTGACGCTGTGGGGTTTGCTGGCAACCTATTGGCTGCTGCGCGCCGCATCGCAGGGGCGCGCCTGGCGCGGCCGGCTGGTTTACGTCCTGCTGTGCGTCGCCGGGTTGTACACGCACTACTATTTTGTCATGGTGCTGCTTGTGCACAACCTCCTGGCCCTGGTTGAGCTGGGGCGTCGCTGGCGGAAGTCGCGACCGAACATCAGCGCAGCCATCTTGGCTTGGATCGGCATTCAAGGCGCCATCGGCCTGGCCTTCGCGCCCTGGCTGCCGACCCTGTTGACGCAAGTGAGTCGCGGCGAAGGCCTGTGGATTGCCCTGGCTGTCGGCCGACCGGATCTGCCAACGCTGGCCTATGCGCTGATCCAGTTCGTGGGGATGCCAGTCAGCGGCCCGGCCCTTGTGCGCTATGCCAGCTACGCGCTGGCGCTGGGGCTGTGTGGGTGGGGCGCGTGGCAGATTGCGCGGCCGGCCTGGCGTTCGACCGTGACGGTGGCGCTGATTTACGCGGCTGCGCCCGCGGCGGCTGCCCTGCTGATTTCGCAGGCGCGCCCGATCTTTGCCAGCCGCTATCTGCTCGTGGCGCTGCCGGGCTGGTGCCTGCTGCTGGCGCTCGGTGTGACCGCGTTGGCCCGTGCGCGCTGGCGCCACATCGTCACCGGCGCGCTGGTAATCTTGATGAGCGTGACCGTTGCGACGCAGGCCCTGACGCCAGAAAACCCGCCCTGGCGCGACGTAGCGGCGTGGGTGCGGGCGCAGGCGCAGCCAGGTGATTTTGCCGTCTTCATTCCCTCGTTTCACTGGCGGCCGTTCACCTACTACGCGGGGCGCGATCTGGTGGCATATCAAGATGAACTGTGGCTGCCCAACGATGACCTGGACTGGCGAGCGCAGTTTGCCGCCGCGGCGCAGGGCCATCCGCGCATCTGGCTCCTCTGGTGGCGTGCCCATTGGGGAGATCCGCGGGGCCGCGTGCGTGAGATGCTTGATGCGCAGGCGACGCTGGTGGCGCAGCGCGAATTCCAGGGCGTGGACCTGGTGCTGTTGTACGATTTGGCTGGCAGGAATTTGCACCCGTAGAGCGGGCTGCTGGCCCAACGATGATCGTTCGGAAGGGCGGCCCGGCCGCAAAACGGATGGGGTTTGGGATTTCGGCTTTTTTGGGGTTTAGGTTTCTATGCTCAATTTTGCCTGGCTTCTTTTCGTGTTTCCATTGCTGGGCGCGCTGATCAATCTGTTGATCGGTCGTCGCCTGGGTAAGACCGCTGGTTGGCTCGGCGCCGCGGCCATCGGCCTGGCGTTTGCCGTCGCCGTAGGCCTTTTTGTCGCGCTCTGGGCGCGCCCGGCCGAACAGCGCAGCGTTGAACAACTGCTCTGGCGTTGGATCACCATCGGCGCCTTCAAAGTAGATATCGCCCTGTTGATTGACCCGCTCTCAGTCACGATGGCCCTGGTCGTCACCGGCGTCAGCACGTTGATTCATGTCTACTCCATCGGCTACATGGATCACGAGCCGCGCTATACCCGTTATTTCGTTTTCCTCAACTTCTTCGTGCTGATGATGCTGGTGCTGGTCATGGCCAACAACTTCCTGCTGATGTACGTCGGCTGGGAAGGCGTGGGCCTGGCGTCGTATCTCTTGATCGGCTTCTGGTTCGAAAAACCAAGCGCGGCTGATGCTGGCAAGAAGGCCTTCCTCGTCAATCGCATCGGCGACTTTGGCATGGCCCTGGCGATCATGCTGATCTGGAGCACGATCGGCACGATCACGTTCAGCGAGGTCTTCAAACAGGCGCCGGCGCTGCAGGGCGTAGCGACCACGCTCGGCTTGCTGCTGCTGTTGGCCGCCACCGGCAAATCCGCACAGATTCCGCTGTTCGTCTGGCTGCCAGACGCCATGGAAGGCCCCACCCCGGTCAGCGCCTTGATTCATGCCGCGACCATGGTGACGGCCGGCGTCTACATGGTTGCACGGACGCACGCCATCTTCCAACTCTCATCCACAGCATCCAACTGGGTGGCCTGGATTGGCGTCTTGACCGCGTTCATGGCCGGCACGATTGCCCTCGTGCAGACCGATCTGAAGCGCATCCTGGCCTACTCCACCATTAGCCAGCTTGGCTACATGTTCCTGGGCGTTGGCGTGGGCGCGTACAGCGCAGGGATTTTCCACCTGACCACCCATGCCTTCTTCAAGGCGCTCTTGTTCTTGGGCGCGGGCAGCGTCATGCACGCGCTGCACGGCGAGCTTGACATCCGCAAGATGGGCGGCCTACGCGAAAAGCTGCCGACGACCTATCGCACTTTCCTGATCGGCGCGGCCGCGCTGGCCGGCTTCCCGCTGCTCTCCGGTTTCTTCAGCAAGGACGAAATCCTGTTCAAAGCCTTCGAGCACAATTTTCTGCTCTATCTCGTGGGCACCCTGACGGCGTTTATGACCGCTTTCTACAGCTTCCGTATGGTTTTTGTACCCTTCTGGGGCAAGGCGCGTGACAAGAAGCTGGCCGACAAAGCGCATGAATCGCCGTCGGTCATGACGACGCCGCTGTGGATTCTGGCTGGTTTGGCGGTCATCGGCGGCTTGCTCAACCTGCCGATAGTGCAAAGCCTGGAGCATTGGCTGGAGCCGGTGTTTGCCGATGTCAAGACGGCCGAGGCCGCGGCCAATCTGCCCCTGGAATTCGGACTGCTCGTGGTGGGCGCGATCGTGGCCGGCCTGGGCATCTGGCTGGCCTATCAGGCCTACGTCGTACAGCCGCAGCTGCCTGAGCAGACAGCCACGCGTTACGACCTGGCCTACCGTTTTTTGCAGGCCAAGTGGTACGTAGATGAACTGTACATGACGGTCATCGTCAATCCACTCCGGGACCTGGCCGGTTGGCTGACCGCAACGTTCGATCAGCGCGGCATTGACGGCGCGGTCAACGGGCTTGCGCGCGGCCTGGGCGCCATCGGGCAGGGCGTGCGCCAGCTCCAGACCGGCCTCGTGGGGACGTATGCCCTTTCGATTGTCATCGGCGTCGTGGCGGTGGTGGGGTATTTGGCGCTGCGCTGAAAGGAGTGAAGATGACGCCGATTGTGCTGCGGGAAGAATCGCTCATCGAGGCGGTCAATCAAGCAGCTCGTCAGGAAGGCCTTGACACGGCTGAACTTGTGGCACGAGCGGTGCGATCCTACCTGGCTGCCTATCGTCAGCAGCGCATTCTGGCCGAGACGGACGCGTGGCAGCGACTCGACTCGCAGGAGCGCGCACGATTCGAAGGGCGGTATGTGGCTGTCTACCACGGGCAGGTGGTAGACAGTGATCCCGATCAGGGAGAGCTTTTCAGTCGCATTCAGGATCGGTATGGTAACCAACCGATCTTGATTACACCTGGCGGCAGCCAACCGATGACTCGCTATCGCATCCGTTCGGCGCGGCGGTGACAGTCATGTCGCATTATGATGAACTGAAGTACCCGCCGGCCCCCGTGCTCGAACTGAGGATGAGTTGCCCGGACAGCAGCCCATCTTCAGCACCGGTCTCAGCGCTGATTGACTCGGGCAGCGATTTTACGCTGGCGCCAGAAAAGTGGTTGATCGAAATCGGGGCGCCGGTTCTCCGTACAGCGTCGGTGCGTGGACTGTGGAGCGATTACCGCTCTGTGATGTTGTATTTGGTTGATCTGCACCTTGAGCAGGGTGTTTTGACGAACATCGAAGTGGTTGGCGTCTCAAGTCATGATCCCGAGGATGACCAGGAGATGATTCTGGGGCGTAATGTACTCAATAAACTCATTGTATTACTGGACGGACCCCGTTTGCTGAGCGAAGTGTTGCAGCGCCGTCCGCTGAAGTTCTAGTAGCTGAGAAAGAACATGACCTTCTTACTCTCGATCATTGTCTTCCTACCCCTCGCTGGCGCGTTGATTTTGCTTTTTCTTCGTCAGGAGCGGGCGCAGCGTGTTTGGGCGCTGGTAGTTTCCCTGGCGACCTTCGTCGTTTCCTTGGGTCTGCTGGTCTGGTGGCAGAACGGCGAAACCGGAATGCAGTTCGTCGAACAGCGGGCCTGGATTCCGGCTTTCAACATCCAGTACTACCTGGGCGTGGACGGCATCAGCCTGTGGCTGGTGCTGCTGACGACGTTCCTCACGCCGCTGGTCATCTTCTTCTCCTGGCAGAGCATCCACACCCGCACGCGCAGTTTCTATTTCTTCATGCTGCTGATGGAAACGGCGATGCTCGGCGTCTTTACCGCGCTGGACCTGATCCTCTTCTACGTCTTTTGGGAGGCGAGCCTGGTGCCGATGTACTTCATCATCGGCCAGTGGGGCGGGCCGCGGCGCATTTACGCCAGCGTCAAGTTCTTCCTGTATACCCTGGCCGGCAGCGCGCTGATGCTCGTCGCCATCCTGGTGGTCTATTTCTACGGCGGCACCTTCGACGTGGTGGTGCTGCAGGGCAAGAACCTGGCCTACATCGTGCAGTTCTGGGCCTTTTTGGCCTTTGCCCTCGGCTTCGCGATCAAGGTGCCGCTCTTCCCCTTCCACACCTGGCTGCCTGACGCCCACGTGGAAGCGCCGACCGCTGGTTCGGTCATCCTGGCGGGCGTCCTCCTCAAGATGGGCACCTACGGCTTCTTGCGCTTCTGTCTGCCGCTCTTCCCGCAAGCCACCGTCACCTTTGTGCCCTGGCTGTCCACCCTGGCCGTAATTGGCATCCTCTATGGCGCGCTGGTCGCGCTGCGCCAGCGTGACATCAAGAGCCTGGTCGCCTACTCATCCGTCGCCCACCTGGGCTTCGTGGTGCTCGGCATTTTCACCTTGACTCCCCAGGGCATGTCGGGCGCGGTCTTGCAGATGGTCAACCACGGCCTGAGCACGGGCGCGCTGTTCTTGTTGGTTGGTATGCTCTATGAACGCCTGCACACGCGCATCATGAGCGAGTTCAGCGGCCTGTGGAAAGAAATTCCGATCTATGGCGGGCTTCTCCTGATCGTCATGCTCTCATCGGTAGGCCTGCCAGGCTTGAATGGCTTCGTGGGCGAGTTCACCATTCTGCTGGGCGCGTTCAAGGCCAATCCGGCTTTCGCCTGGCCGGCCACGGCTGGCATCATCCTGGCCGCCTGGTACCTGCTGACCGCCTTCCGCCAGATGATGCAAGGTCCGCTCAGCAAACCGAAAACGATTACCGTCCTGCCTGATCTGACTCGACGCGAAATTGCCATCATGGCGCCGTTGGTCGTGCTCTTCGTGATCATCGGCCTCTTCCCCAACCTGTTCTTCGATAAGATCAATCCCTCCGTCGAAAGCCTGGCCCAACATCTCAAGGCGTCCCCGCCGGCCGTGATGATTGACCAGGGTCGCCCCGGATTTTAGAGGGTCATCCAACATGCCGATCCAGATACCGACGCTCGATTTTCTTGCCATCTTGCCCCAACTCGTGTTGGTGGCTATGGCGCTGCTCATTCTCATGGCCGAAGTGACGCTGCTGCGCAGCAACAAACGCCTTCTCGGTTGGCTGGCGCTGATCGGCCTCTTGCTGGCGATGGGAGCCAGCGCCTGGTTATGGCCCGGCCCAGTCCGGCATTTCCAGAACATGGCCGTGGCTGACTCTTTTGCCCTCTTTGCCAACGTTATCATCTTGACCGCCGGCGCGCTCGGCATTCTGCTCTCGTTTGGCTATATCGAGCGTGTCAGCGACAGCGTCGGCGAATATTACGCCCTGCTGCTGCTGGCCTGCGCGGGCATGACGGCCATCAGCGCTTCCACCAGTCTGATGACGATTTTCCTGAGCCTGGAAATCCTTTCCCTGGCCCTCTATGTCATGACCGGTTTCAACCTGAAGCAGCCCCGCTCCACCGAAGCTGCGATGAAGTATTTTCTGCTTGGCGCGTTTGCCAGCACCTTCTTCCTTTTTGGCTCAGCCCTCGTTTACGCGGCCACGCAGACCACGAACCTTGCGCTCATTGCGCGTTTCCTGGCCGTGTTTTCCGTTTCCAGCCCCATGGCCCCGCTGCTGCCGGTCGGTGTGGGGCTGCTCCTGATCGGCTTCGGCTTCAAGGTGGCGATGGCGCCTTTCCACATGTGGGCGCCTGATGCTTACCAGGGCGCGCCCACGCCGGTCACAGCCTTCATGTCGGTCGGCACCAAGGCCGCGGCTTTCGCTGCACTCCTGCGTGTGCTGGCTGCCATGACCAGTTTCGATAAACCGTGGTTGTGGGTGATCGCGATCCTGGCTGTGTTGACGATGACCGTGGGCAACCTGGCCGCGCTGCGCCAGACGAGTCTTAAGCGCCTGTTAGCCTATTCCAGCATTGCGCACGCCGGCTATATCCTGGTAGGCCTGACCGCTAACAGTGATCAGGCCGTCGGCGCTACGCTCTATTATCTCTTTGCCTACGCGTTCATGAACATCGGCGCCTTTGCTGTCGTGCAGGTGTTGGAGAACGCGGCCGAGATGGACGTGGACGTCAGCGCGCCCAATGGCCTGGGCAGCCGTCATCCGGCGCTGGCTGCGATCATGACCATCTTCATGCTCTCGCTGGCGGGCATCCCGCCCCTGGCTGGCTTCTTCGGCAAGCTCTACGTCTTCAAAGCCGCCGTGGATGCCGGTTGGGCCTGGCTGGTCATTGTGGCCGTGCTCAACAGCGCGCTCAGCGCGTATTACTACCTGCGCGTCACCGTCAATATGTACCTGGGCAGCGAAACGGCGAGCGGACAAATCAACCTGAACCCGGCCTGGAATGTTGTGCTGTTGGTGGCTGTGTTAGGCGCCGTGCTGGTGGGCGTGTGGCCCACGCCGTGGATCTCCCTGGCGCGCACGACGCTGCTGGCCCTGGTGGGTGGGTGATTTCGACCGATCACGGTCGCATCATGAGAGAGGGGCGGCGCGGCTGATCCAGCAGCGCCGCCCGTTTCATTGGTCACACGGTTGACATCCAACGCTCCTTGACAGTCAGCGCACACAATGTTAGAATTCGTTGGCCTTTAGAATTTCGATCTTGGATTGAGTGCTATGCCAACTGCGAATCGTATCATCTATTTTGACCATGCCGCAACGACGCCGGTGGCGCCCGAAGTCGTCGAGGCCATGCTGCCTTACTTCAGCGGATCCTATGGCAACCCCTCCAGCATCCACCGATTAGGGCGAGAATCGGCGCGCGCGCTCGATCAGAGCCGCCAGGGCATTGCCCATTTTCTCAACTGCCAGCCCCACGAGATCGTTTTCACCAGCTGCGGCACCGAAGCTGACAACCTGGCGTTGCGCGGCGTCGCCCTGGCGCAGCGGGCGCGCGGGCGCGGCCGGCATCTGATCGTCTCCGCCGTGGAGCACAAGGCCGTCCTGCAAACAGCCCTCGACCTGCGCGACCACTACGGCTTTGAGCTGACCGTTCTGCCGGTGGATAAGGATGGCGTGGTTGCGGTGACTGACCTGGAGGCCGCCCTGCGCCCGGACACCATCCTGATCAGCGTCATGTACGCCAACAACGAGATCGGCTCTATTCAGCCGCTGCCAGAGATCGGCGCGCTGGCGCGGGCGCGAGGAATCCCGTTCCATACCGATGCGGTGCAGGGGGGCGGACTGCTTCCGCTCGACGTGGACGATTTGCAGGTGGATTTGCTGGCGCTCTCGGCGCACAAATTCTACGGGCCAAAAGGCATTGGCTTGCTTTATGTACGTCGCGGCACGCCCTTGTGGTCCCAGGTGACGGGCGGCAGCCAGGAAGCAAAACATCGCGCAGGCACCGAAAATGTGCCGTATATCGTGGGCATGGCCAAGGCCTTGACGCTGGCGCAGATGTCGCGCGTGAACAACAACGCGCACCAGGCCATCTTGCGCGACCGCTTGATCAACCGGGTTCTGCGCGAGATTCCCGATGTGCGGGTCAGCGGTCACCGCACGCAGCGTTTGCCCAACCATGCCAGCTTTCTGATTGGCGGCCTGGAGATCCAAGGGGTGCTCATGGGCCTCGACATGGCCGGTATTGCGGCTTCCAGCGGCTCAGCCTGCACCAGCGCGGCACAGGAGCCGTCGCATGTGCTGATGGCGTTGGGCGTGGATCCTGCAACCGCGGCCGGTCATCTGCGCCTGACCCTGGGACACAGCACGACGGATGCGGACATCGAGGCGTTGATGGATGCACTGACGCCGTTGGTGGCGCGCCTGCGCCAGATGACGGCGGCGTACGCGTGAACAATCACGATGGCTAGATCGGGCATGACAGAGGTGAGATGATGACTGCTACCCTCACGACGCCGCGGCGAACCAACCACAAGCCGCCGCGTGCCCTGCCAGAAGTGGGCCGCGGCTGGCCGGCCGATATCTTGGAAGCGTATGCGCGCATCAACGGCCCCTACACGATTGACAATGCGGAAACAATTCTGGATCAGGAGGCAGTCGAGCTTTACAACGGCTGGCTGGTTTGGCAGGAAATGACCGATTTTTCTGAGCGCATGGTGGCCGGCAATATCCAGGCGATGTTGGATCTCTCGGCGCGCAAGGCGGGCTTTGGCGCTGGCTTGCCCGACCAGATGGAATGCCTGCTGAGCAACGGCGATGTCATCAAACCCGACATTGCCTTGATTTCATGGACGCGGGCGGCGACGGCGCAGCCCACGGGTCCCAGCGAGCGCCTGATTCTGCATGGCTGTCCAGAGCTGGTCGTGGAGACGCGGTCGCCTTCCAATCGCCGCGCCCAAGAGCGACGTAAGCGCCAGCTTTACTTTGCCAACCAGGCGGAGGTGGTGTGGGATGTGGATGTACGCCGCCAGCGCATCTACGTCTATCGCGCGCAGAACCCGCTGCAGCCGGAGGCCTACGGCACGGACGATGTCATCACGTGCGAGCCATTCCTGCCTGGCTGGCAGCGGCGCGTGGCCGACATCTTTGCCATGCAGGCATCAGCCGAAACCGTGGCTGGCGAAGTCGCTACGGCCTGGATCGCGGAAGGGCGTGCGGAAGGGCGTGTAGCCACTCTGCGCAGCCTGCTGCCAACCCTTGCCCGTTACCGCTTTGGCGCGGCGCTTGCGCCGGAAACCGTGGCGCAACTGGACGCATGTGATGAACCTGCGCTGCTGCGGCTGCAATCGCTGATCGAAACGGCCCCGACATTGGACGCATGGACGGCTGCGATTCCAGCATGACCGATAAACGTGACATAACCGTAGTCGTGGCAATGAGCGGCGGCGTGGACAGTTCTGTGGCCGCGGCCCTGTTGGTGGAGCAGGGATATCGCGTCATCGGCGTGATGATGCGCCTGTGGGCTGAGATCAGCAACGGGGAGGCGCTCAGCAACAAGTGCTGTTCCCTCGAATCGGTCACCGATGCACGCCGCGTGGCCGATGCGCTGGACATTCCGTTCTACCTGATCAACGTGGAACGACCGTTCAAAGAGAACGTGGTGGATACCTTCATCCAGGGCTATAGCGACGCGCTGACGCCGAACCCCTGTCTGGCGTGCAATCGCACCATTCGCCTGGGGTTCCTGTTTGACTATGCGCGCACCCTGGGCGCCGATTACCTGGCAACCGGTCACTACGCGCGCGTCCGTCAGGTGGACGCGCCCCAGGGCGCGCTCGCGGCCTGGGATGGCCTGGACTATCCGCTCTATCAGCTTTGGCGCGGCGTGGATGCGTCCAAAGATCAGAGCTACGTCCTGCACATGGCCTCGCAGCGCGAACTGGCGCATCTGATGTTCCCCCTGGGCGAATTGACCAAGCCCCAGGTGCGCGATCTCGCGGCGGCTCGCGGCCTGACCGTGGCGAGCAAGCGTGAGAGCCAGGACCTCTGCTTTCTGGCTGACAATGACTATCGCCGCTTTTTGAGCGATTGGGCGCCAGCGGCTGTACAAGCCGGACCGATCATCAACCAGGCCGGGCAGGTGCTGGGACAGCATGAGGGCCTGGCCTTCTACACCATCGGTCAGCGCAAGGGCCTGGGAATCGGCGCGCCGGAACCGCTGTTTGTGCTGCGGCTGGATGCCAGCCGCAACGCTGTGATTGTTGGTCCAGCGGCTGCGCTCGGCCAGACTGAATTGACCGCCAGCCAGGTGACGTGGGGCGTGAGGCAGCCGCCCGACGCGCCGCTGCAGGTGCAAGCGCGCATTCGCTACAAGGCGCATGAGGTTCCTGCTCTGGTGACGCCGCTGGCAGCGAATAGGGTACACGTGCAGTTTGACCATCCCTTGCGCGACATCACGCCGGGCCAGGGCGTTGTTTTCTATGATGGCGACGCGTGCCTGGGGGGAGGCGTCATTGACCGGGCTGTTTGATTTGCTGGTGCACCCGGCGCTGTGGCTGAGCCTGTGCCTGGCGCTGCTCTATGCCGCGATCTTCCATGCCTGGCAGGGCCGCACCCTGGGCGGGCTGGGATGGTTCATCCTGGCTTCGCTCGCCGGTTTCGCCGCAGGTCATTTTGCTGGGGCCGCGCTGCGTTTTCCGGCCCTCGGTCAGGCGCAAATTGTGACGGGAACGCTGGGCGCGGTGTCGGCCCTGGCCGTGGTGCGCAGCCGCTTTCACAAGGCATGATGTAGCGACCCAGGCGCTGCGCCGTCGCAAGCGCGATTGAGATTGCGCCTGCTGGGCGTACTGCCGAGCGTCCAACCTGCTTGGACGCGGCGCCGGTCAGCGTAGGCTGACCTGGCGGCGGAACGCCCTTTCGGCCCGAATTCATTCGGCCGCTGCAGTTGGGGCAGGATGCCTGAGCCGTTAAGGCATGATCTGAGGAGTCACTGTTCGCGGCTGCGCCTGGGAGGAGCGCCGCGGACGCGTCATATCAGCGCCGCCGGGAGGCGGCCGGATTGAGGAATCAATGGACAAAAAGACTAAAACCTGGATCACCATCGGAGCTGTTGTTGCCGTACTCCTTTTCATCGGCATCATCTATCTGCTGGTCACGCATCCGCCGGCCGCCGCGATCGTGCGCGACCTGTTCATCATTTTTGTGACGCTCGAACTGTTCATCATCGGCGCGCTGCTGACGGTGCTGGTGTGGCAAGTCTACACGCTGACGCGCATGATGCAGCGGGAAATCAAGCCAATGCTGACCGCCACGCAAGAAACGATTGGCACGGTGCGTGGTACGGCCACCTTCATGAGCGATCAGGTCGTGCAGCCGGCGATCAGGGTCACGAGCAAAGTGGCGGGGTGGCAGCAGTCGTTGAAGGTGCTGCTGGGGCGCAATGGGTAAACGAGGAATTCTGAAAGCTGAATGCCGAATGGCAGGCCTGCGTGAGCTGCGTTAGCCGCAGGCGGCTTTTGAGCTGCGTGGGTTGGCTGCCAGAAGCGGTTGAGCAAGGAGATGGACTATGTTTTGGGGATTAGTCATTGGCGCGGCCGTTGGGTTTGGGCTGGCGTTGTATCGGGCGCCGCAGTCGGGTGAAGCGACGCGGCAGCAGTTGACGCAGATGGGCGCTGATCTCAAGCGCCGGGCGCAGGAGACCGCAAACGAGGCGCGTCAGCAGGCGCAGGCCGCGGCGCGGCCGGCGGTGGAGCGCGCCGAGCAGATGGCTTCACGCGCGGAAGGCCTGGTCGGCGATTTGAGCACGCGCGGCCGCGATGTGCTGGAAGAGCGGCGCCGCAGCATGAATAACGGGCACGGGTGAGGTCGGAGATCTGAGACCAGGGACCGGAGACCGAACGCAGAGGGGTGGAAAAGCGCGCCGCCGAACGTTGCATAGATAACGTTCGGCGGCTTTTTTGTGTTTATTGCCCGCTGAGGCGACGCCAGGCTGCAGGTAGGAAGGAGATGATGTCTTCGGCCACTGCGCCGGCCAGGCCAATTTCCTGCGCGGCCAGGTCGCCGGCCAGGCCATGCAGGTACGCACCAGTCAGCGCGGCGTCGAACGGCGACAATCCTTGCGCCAACAGGGCGACGATCGCGCCGGCCAGCACATCGCCGGTGCCCGCGGTCGCCAGGGCCGGATTGGCAAAGGGCAGCACGCGTACGCGGCCATCGGGCGCGGCGATGACGGTAAAGGCGCCCTTCAGCACCACGACCTGATTCCAGGCTTTGGCCTGGCTGGCTGCCAGTCCCCAACGATCAGCCTGCACCGCATCCAACTCCAGTTTGCACAATCGCGCCATTTCGCCGGGATGCGGCGTCAGGATCGAGTTGGCCGGCAACAGTGCGGGCCAATGGTCCTGCTGCGCCAACCAGTTGAGCGCATCGGCATCCACCACCAGGGGCGGCAGGTCGCCGCGCGGGCCGCTTGCCTTGACTTCATCGTTACCGGCGCTGCTGGCGGCGCGCTCAGGTGCCTGCGACGCGAAGCCAATGGCGCTGCGCTGTTTGGTTTTCGGTTCTTCCGGCTGGAAAAAGGCCTTGAGGAACGCGCCGGTCTCTTTTTCGGTGCTGAGGCCAGGCCCGATCAGCAGCGCCTTGTAGCCGGCCAGCTTTTCGTTGATCATGCGCGCGGCGTCGCTGGCTAACACGCCCATGTCGTGCGATAGCGGCAGCCAGGTCACTTCCAGCAGACTGGGGGCCAGGATGCCGTGCAGCGGCCGTGCGACGCCCAGGGTCACCAGGCCTGCGCCCGCGCGTGTCGCGGCTTGGGCAGCCAGCGCGGCCGCGCCGGTGTAGTAAACCGACCCGGCGACGATCAGCGCTTTGCCAAACGTGCCCTTGTGCGCGTTGCGCGGCCGCGGCGGCAGCAGCTCAGCGACCATGGTGGGCGTCACGACTTCCACCTGGATGGCGGCAGCCAGATCGTCGGGGATGCCGATGTCCGCGGCCAGGAGCGTGCCGGTGACCTCGGCGCCGCGGCCCAGGTAGTGCCCGTATTTGGGAAAGCCAAAGGTGACGGTGTAATCGGCGGGCAGGGTGGCTGGGTCCACGGCCCCGGTCGTGCAGTCCAGCCCGCTGGCGCAGTCCACGGCCACGACTTCGATGTTGCTCAACTGCGCTTCGTCGAAGCGATCCAGCTCGGCCAGCGGCTCCGTCAGGTTGAACAAAGCCCCGGCGGCATCCTCGCCCTCATCCTCGACGGGCGGCAGGCTGACCAGCCGCGTCTCCTCGCTGACGGCTTGACGGGTCAGGGCCAGGATGTCGGCCAGATCGCCCTCGATGGGGCGAGCGACGCCGGTGCCGAGCAGGGCATCCACCACCACCAGCGCCTCATCCAGCCAGGCCCGCAGGCGCGCGCGGTCTGCATCAGCCTCTGCGTGCACCAGGGGAATCCCGGCCTCGGTCAGCTTATGGAAGTTGACGTCGCTCTTGGCGCCGGGGCGTTTCCAGGCGTAGACCCGCACTTCCCAGTCCCAGGCCTGCAGCCAGCGCGCGGCCACCAGGCCATCGCCGCCGTTGTTGCCGGGACCGGCCAGGATCAGTACAGGCCCCGCGGCCAGGGGTCCCAGGTGCGTCTCGATGGCTGCGGCCACGGCCTTACCCGCGGCTTCCATCATATCGTCATACGACCACCCCGCGGCGTCGGTTGCCTTCTCCAGGGCGCGCATCTCATCGGTTGTTACAATTTTCATCGCTTACTTACTCCGCGTAGATTCGATCGGGACAATGACAATCATTAAGCGATCGGTAGCCGCCCAGGCGTGCAGAAACATTCCCAGGTCAATCGCCATTGGACCTTGTTCTATAATCGGATCGTGCACCCATATGTGCTCCTGCGTGATCTCAGTCACTACGAGGGCATGAATGGCTTCCTGGTCCCAGTGAGGCAGTGGTGTTGTCAAAACGTGGACGATGCACGGCCGTTCCATACTCAGCATATTTTGTAAGATGGCCTGCGATCCGTCCATCACGTATGCTTCGAATCCCAGGTCAGGCAAGCGCAGCATCACTTGCGCAGGACTGGTGCCACCTGGACGAGTTTTCAATAGCGTTCGCAATTCTGACTCTGATCGCTGGTTGCCGTAGAACGCCAAAACCATACGAACGCATGCGGGCAGGCAACTGTAGAGCAGTTCCTGTTTATAATGCGATACGTGCATAGAGAATCTCAGCCCGTTCCATCAAATCAGCAGCGGTTAACCCATCAGCAAGAAGCACTTCCCCGGTTTCCGTGTTGACAAGCACTTGCCCAACGGTGCCCAGATTGCCTCGCTGCCCAGGCGCGTAGAAAACCGGAACGCGCCAATACATGACGCTGCCAATGGCTAGCTCTGGCTCACCAGCGCAAAGCTGATCACCTGCCTGCATGATCAAGAAACGGTTCGCTTTCTGGCGAGCCACATAAGCTGAGACATTCAGCGTGGTCTGTACCTCGATCTTCACAGACACTTGGCTCACGGTTGGAACCTGTGTCATAGTTAGCGTTGCCTGCAGTGCCATGTCGCACCTCCAAGTTGGATTCTACCACACCGCACGCGCTTGGGCAACCTTGCGTTGGCGAGCTACCCATGAATGGGCGCACGAATACGTGAATCACGATTTCATCTTGCCGCCCAGGGAATCTTGGCGGTTTGCCCGTAATCCTGGTAAAATCATGGAATGAACATGAACAGGGCCATTCCGATCGTAGCGATGATGTGCCTGCTCCTTTCGGCCTGCCTGCAAGGCCGCGCGCAACCAAACGCCAACAGGTCTGTACTCCCCTCTGCAACCGCGACCTACCCGCCATTGGCTGTAGAGACGCTGAAGAATGCAACTTATCACAGCACCAGCCTGCCAGGAAATTTCCAACTCGTCAATGGCTTATACCAGTTGCCACCATTGCCGGGAGAGTCACAAGACGATTACTTCATCAGGCTGGTGGATCCAATAGCATTCGGGGATCTGAACAACGATGGCTGGCCCGATGCGGCGGTTATTTTGAAGAGTCGTGCTGGCGGCGCCGGCGTATTTTCAGATCTGGCTGCGGTTCTCAACCAAAACGGTAAGCCCTTGAACATTGCCACGGTGGATTTGGGCGACCGGGTGTTGGTCAATTCAGCCGTTATCCAGGATGGCGAGATTGTTCTCGACATGATGATACACGGACCGAACGAGGGTCTGTGTTGCGCCAGCCTAAGAGCCACATGGAAATTCAAACTCTCCGGAAGTAATCTTGTGCAACTACCCGGCCCATAATTCCGGCCAACGACGCTCACCATGACGACGCAACCATCGAGGCGCACGAAATTATCGCGCCGCGTCCGCACACTCCTCCCACTCCTCCTGGTCATTCTGCTGACCCTGCCGGCCTTGCAGCCCCTGTGGCAGCCTGGCCTGCAGCAGACCGACGACGGCGCGCATCACCTCTTTCGCCTCTTCAACCTTGACCTGGCGCAGCGCAGCGGCTACCTCGGCACGCGCTGGCTGGCCGACGAAGGCTTCGGCTACGGCTTTCCCGTGCTCAATTTCTACGCGCCGCTTGGCTATTATGCGGGGCTCATCTTCCACCGCCTGGGCGCCGGCTTGGCCAGCACCCTGGAATGGACGCTGGCTGCGGGCCTGCTGCTGGCCGCCCTGGCGATGTACGCCCTGGCGGCGGAGCTTTTCAACCCCTGGGCCGGCGTGCTGGCCGCAGCCGTCTACACCTGGGCGCCCTATCACCTGGCCGACGCGTGGACGCGCGGCGCGCTGGGCGAGCACCTGGCTTTTGTCTGGCTGCCGCTGCTCCTGCTGGCGCTGGCAAAAATCGGAGACCAGAGATTGGAGATCGGAGACCGGGGATCGAGTCGGGGGTGGTGGGCTGTGGGGTGGGGCGGGGTCAGCCTGGCGGGGTTGATTCTGACGCACAATCTGACGCTGATCCTGGCGGCGCCTGTGCTGCTGGGGTGGGGGGCGCTGCTGCTGGCGTTCAAGTCGCCCACCGCCAGCGCGCGCGTGACCGCCGCGGCGCAGATGGCGGCCCTGGTCATGTTGGGCGTGCTGCTCAGCGCGGCCTTCTGGCTGCCAGCCCTGGGCGAAGTCAAGGAGGTGCTGGCCGGCCAGGTGACGCTCGATTTCGACGCCTGGGCCGCGGCCGAGCTGGCGCCGGTTGCGCGCCTGGTCGAGGCGCGCTGGGATCACCTCTACACCCTGGCGCAGCAGCCGCCGGCGCTGCACGCGCTGCCGCTGGCGCAGGCCATCGTCATGCTGGCCGGACTGACTGCGGGGGTCTGGCGCTGGCGCCGCCTCAGCCGCAGCCAACGCCTCCTGCTGGCGCTGAGCGTGGGGTTGGCCCTGTTTGCGCTCTTCATGCAGACGACCTGGTCGCGCCCGCTCTGGCGCAGCGTGCCTGGCCTGCTCCTGCTGCAGTTCCCCTGGCGCTGGCAAACGTTGGGCGTGCTGACCGCGGCTCTGCTGGCGGCCTATCTCGCGGGCGACCGAGGCTTCGTCGTGAGCCTTCAGCCGAACGGTCACAGCCACGAGCGTGCAGCCTCCCTGCGCAGGCTTGCACCCCTGCTCGTCGTCCTGGCCCTCCTGATGCCTGCGGCGCTGGCGCGCCTGCCCTGGGAGCCGGCCGTCGCCCCCACCACCGACACGCCGCTGACCGACGCCAACGTCAACCGCGCCACGCTGGCGCTCTACGATTTTGGCCGCGGGCTGTGGCTGCGTGAGCACGGCAACGCCTGGATGTTCGAGTATATGCCGGTGTGGGCCTTGCCCCGGCGCAGCGATTTCTTCGTCTCTGCCGGGCCGGCCGCGGCCACACCGCCCTTGACCGGCGTGCAGGCGACGCCCGGACGGCAGACGCCGCTGGAACACCGTTTCCAGGTCAACAGCCCCACGGCGTGGACGCTGCAGCTGCATCAGTTCTACTTCCCCGGCTGGCAGGCGCTGGTGGACGGCCAGCCCGCGGCCGTGCAGCCGACCGGACCGCTGGCGCTGGTGGGCGTTGACCTGCCCGCCGGCCGCCATGACGTGCTCCTGCGCTTTGGCCTGACGCCCCTGCGCCGCGCGGGCTGGGCCATCACCCTGCTCGGCCTGGCGCTGACCGCGGCGCTGCTCTGGCGGATGCGTCCCTGGCCGCGGCCGGCGTCCATCGTCGCGGCCGGCCTGCTGGGCCTGGCGCTCCTGGGCGGCGGTCTGACGCTGGCCGCACGCTGGACGCAGCCTGCGGATGGAACACCCACAGCCGTGCACGCGCAGTTCGGCGACGAGATGGCGCTGATCGGCTTCACTGCCCCGCCGGCCCAGGCGCAGTCGGGGCAAGAGGTGACGCTCACCTGGCTGGCGCTGCGGCGGCCGACTCGCGACTTCAAGGTCTTCGTGCACCTGGTGGACAGCCAGGGGGTGACGTGGGCGCAGCACGACGGCGAGCCTGGTTTCTTCTTCTCCCCCACCACACGCTGGCAAGCGGGCGAGATCGTGGAGGATCATCATCCGCTCGATTTTGTCGCCTCGCCGCCCCCCGGCCGCTACCAACTGCGCGTGGGGCTGTACGACGGCGCCAGCGGCCAGCGCCTGCCCGTCAGCAGCGGGGGAGATGAGGTTGTGCTGGCGGAGCTGGAGTTGGGGAGGTGATTGGAGACCGGAGACCGGAGATTGGAGACCGGAGACCGGAGATTGGAGACCGGAGATTGGAGATTGGAGATTGGAGACCGGAGATCAATCGCCTTCCACGCACCCGATCTCTGATCTCTGATCTCTGATCTCTTTTCTTTGCGCAGAAGCGCGTGACAGGGTAAAATGGATGCAGACATGACGCGTATCCGTTGACCCTGCGGAGGAAATCGTGCTCAAATCGCCGTTCACTGCAGCCGCGCCGCGCACGGCCGCGCCGCGGCTCTTCGTCGGTCGCGATGCGGAAATTCCACAGCTCGCACGCGCGTTCGAGGCCGGGCAGAGCATCGTCCTCTGGGGCGTCGGCGGCATCGGCAAGACCGCACTCGCACACCAGATCATCGCCCGCCAGGGCTGGCGCTTCGGCGACCCGCCTGCGATCGCCTTCCACTCGTGCGAAAACGGCCTGGGGGTGGATGCCCTGCTCGACAGCCTGCCCAGCCAGCTTCCTTTTGCGCCCACGGGGCAGGGCCTGCCGCCGGACGAACGCCGCGCTGCCGTGCTGGCCAGCCTGGTGGGCCGCCGCGTCCTGCTCGTGGTGGACAACTTCGAGACCGCGGCCGACCGCGAGACCTTCCTTGATTTCCTGGCCGCGCTGCCCGGCGGCTGCCTGGCGCTGATCACCACGCGTGAGGCGGTGCGCTGCCCCGGCTGGCTGCTGCTCGAACTGAAGCCGCTGGCGGACCCCGCCGCGGCGCGCCTGTTGGCCGCGCACTTGCCCAATCCCCAGACCCTTGTGGAGCAGGCCGCGGGCGCGCAAGCCCTGCTGCAGCAGACCGCCGGCCATCCGCTGGCAATCGAGCTGGCCGCGGCCTTGACCCGCGACTGGCCTGACCTGGCTGCGCTGGCCGCGGCCCTGGCCTCGCGGCGCGCGCAGCTGGCCGACGCCGCGCTCCACGGCGTGCCGGAGCGTCTGCGCAGCCTGGAAGCGTCCCTCACCCTCTCCTTCGACCGCCTGCCGCCGGCCGGCCAGCAGGCGCTGACCGCGCTGGCCGTGTTTTACACCCCTTTCAGCGACGCCGGCGCCGCCGCGGTAACGGATCTGGCGCCGGCCGCGTGGCGCCAGACGCGTGACCTGCTGCGCACGCGCAGCCTGCTCTACCAGGATGGGGAACAGAACCGGTTCCACCCCCTGGTGCGTGACTTTGGCCTGGCGCGGCTGGCCGACCCTGCGCCGGCGCAGCGCCGCGCGGCTGAGTTCCTGACGGATCGTTGGCAGGGCGGTGAGCCGGTGACGCCGCAGGAAGTGCTGGCTGTGCCGCGGCATTGGCTGGCGGCGGGCGATTGGCGCGCGGCGGCCAGCGCCGCAGCCTATCTGACAGGGGGTCACGACCACAGCCTCGATAGGCGCGGCTATTGGAATGAGATTGCAGTGGTTTTGCGCATAGTCGTCGAGCTGTCGCCGGCTGGTGAAGCAGAGACGGTTGTGGATTTGTGGAATTGTCTTTCCAATGTTTTGCGGCTGGCGGGAGACTATACGAATGCCCTCGCCAGCGCGCAGCGCGGACTCGCGGTGGCGCGCCAGGTGGGCGACCGGCTGGGCGAGGCCAACGTGCTCAAGGCCATCGGCGACGTGCAGCAATTTCGTAAAGAAATGGCGGGAGCGTTGGCGTCGTACGGGCAGGCGCTCGAGCTGTACCGCCAGGTGGGCGACCGGCTGGGCGAGGCCAACGTGCTGAGGGCCATCGGCGACGTGCAAGCACCCTGCCGACATGGCGGAGCGTTGGCGTCGTACGGGCAGGCGCTCGGTTCGTACCGCCGGTGGGCGACCGGCTGGGCGAGGCCAACGTGCTCAAGGCCATCGGCGACGTGCAGCAATTTCGTGACGACCGCGCGGAGCGTTGGCGTCGTACGGGCAGGCGCTCGAGCTGTACCGCCAGGTGGGCTCGGCTGGCGATGGGCCAACGTGCTCCAGGCCATCGGCGACGTGCAGCAATTTCGTGCCGACATGGCGGGAGCGTTGGCGTCGTACGGGCAGGCGCTCGGTTTCGTACCGCCGGTGGGCGACCGGCTTCGGGCAGGCCAACGTGCTCAAGGCCATCGGCGACGTGCAGCAATTTCGTAAAGAAATGGCGGGAGCGTTGGCGTCGTACGGGCAGGCGCTCGGTTCGTACCGCCAGTGGGCGACCGGCTGGGCAGACCAACGTGCTCCAGGCCATCGGCGACGTGCAGCAATTCTCGTGCCGACATGGCGGGAGCGTTGGCGTCGTACGGGCAGGCGCTCGACCTGTTCCGCCAGGTGGCTTGCCGCTGAGCGAGGCCAACGTGCTCCAGGCCATCGGCGACGTGCAGCAATTCGTGACGACCGCGCGGAGCGTGGCGTCGTACGGGCAGGCGCTCGGTTCGTACCGCCAGGTGGAAACCTGGCCGGGCGAGGCCAACGCTCCAGGCCATCGGCGACGTAGCAGCAATTTCCCGCCGACATGGCGGGAGCGTTGGCGTCGTACGGGCAGGCGCTCGGTTTCGTTCCGCCAGGTGGGATCCCGGCTGGGCGAGGCCAACGTGCTGTGGGCCATCGGCGACGTGCAGCAATTTCGTAAAGAAATGGCGGGAGCGTTGGCGTCGTACGGGCAGGCGCTCGAGCGTTCCGCCGGTGGAACGGCTGGGCGAGGCCAACGTGTCCAGGCCATCGGCGACGTGCAGCAATTTCGTGCCGACATGGCGGGAGCGTTGGCGTCGTACGGGCAGGCGCTCGAGCCTGTACCGCCAGTGGGCGACCGGCTGGGCGAGGCCAACGTGCCTCGGCCATCGGCGACGTGCAGCAATTTCGTGACGACCGCGGGAGCGTTGGCGTCGTACGGGCAGGCGCTCGATTGTACCCGCCAGTGGGCGACCGGCTGGGCGAGGCCAACGTGCTGAGGGCCATCGGCGACGTGCAGCAATTTCGTGCCGACATGGCGGGAGCGTTACGTCGTACGGGCAGGCGCTCATTTCGTACCGCCAGGTGGGCGACCGGCTAGCGAGGCCAACGCTCAAGGCCATCGGCGACGCAGCAATTCTCGTAAAGAAATGGCGGGAGCGTTGGCGTCGTACGGGCAGGCGCTCGACTGTACCGCCATGGGCGACCGGCTGGGCGAGGCCAACGTGCTCCAGGCCATCGGCGACTGCAGCAATTTCGTGCCGAATGGCGGGAGCGTTGTCGTACGGGCAGGCGCTGACCTGTTCCGCCAGGTGGGCTCGGGCAGCGAGGCCAACGTGCTCCAGGCCATCGGCGACGTGCAGCAATTTGTGACGATACCGGGAGCGTTGGCGTCACGGGCAGGCGCTCGGTTTCGTACCCGCCGGTGGAAATCGTTGGCGAGGCCAACGTTCCAGGCCATCGGCGACGTGCAGCAATTGTGCCGACATGGCGGGGAGCGTTGGCGTCGTACGGGCGGCGCTCGGTTTCGTTCCGCCAGGTGGGATCCTGCTGGGCGAGGCCAACGTGCTGTGGGCCATCGGCGACGTGCAGCAATTTCGTGCCGACATGGCGGGAGGTTGGCGTCGTACGGCAGGCGCTCGGTTCGTTCCGCCAGGTGGGCCCGGCTGGGCGAGGCCAACGTGCTCCAGGCCATCGGCGACGCAGCACTCTGCGGCCGACATGGCGGGAGCGTTGGCGTCGTACGGGCAGGCGCTCGAGCTGTACCGCCAGGTGGGCGACCGGCTGGGCGAGGCCAACGTGCTCAAGGCCATCGGCGACGTGCAGCAATTTCGTGACGACCGCGCGGGAGCGTTGGCGTCGTACGGGCAGGCGCTCGAGCTGTACCGCCAGGTGGGCGCCCGGCTGGGCGAGGCCAACGTGCTTGCTGTGATGGGGCAACTAGAGCTGATTCGCGGTCAATCCACGCAAGCCAAAATTTTACTACACGAAGCTGTTCAAATTTACGAGGCGATTGGCTCGCGCTATTCGATTGCAGCGCAAATTGGCAACTACGGCTGGACGCTCCGCCGCATTGGTCAGGCGGAACAGGCGCGCCCCTATTTGCTGCAAGCAGCTACGTTGTTTGAAGAAATGGGACTTGCAGACTATGCGCAGCGTCATCGGCAGGCCGCTGAGAGGGGGGACAAGCCGGCGCAGTGAAGAGAAATCAGGACTTTGCGTTCTTGGCATCTCCGCGGTTCGGTCACGCTTCCAGCGTGACAGCGCCGTCCTGGCCGGTTCACCTCCCGAACACGTTCGGGACTCCCGGTCCACTCGCTTTTGCATCCAGGGTTGTGCGTGAAGCGCACGGACAACGATCCTATCAATCCTGTTAATCCTGTGAATCCTGTCGAGATTCCTGGCAGTCTACGTAGTGACGGAGTTTCCACCATGCCACCGACACGCGCATCGTCCAAACCACCCCATCACCTCACCTTGCACCTGGCCGCCGACGGGAGGTTCACCCTGGCCAGCCACAGCCGCCTGGGCGGCGATGCGCCGCGCCAGCCGCATCCCCAGCCGCTGCCCTTCGACCCGGCCGCGCTCGCGGCCATCATCGCCAGCCTCGATCCGGCCACAGCCGGGGTTGCGGCCCTGGATCCGGCCGTGCTGACCGCGCTGGGCCGCGCCGGTCTGCTCGACTCCGCCGGCCGGCCGCGCGCCGACCTGGCGGCCGAGGTGGGCCGGCGTCTCTGGCAAAGTTTGCTCAGCGACAGCGAGGTCGCGGGCCTGCTGCGCACCGATCTGGCGAACGCGCAGGCCGCGGGCGAGCCGCTGCCCCTGATCCTCACCACCGGCCCCAACGATACACCCCTGGCCGCGCTGCCCTGGGAACTGCTGCACGATGACGACGCGTTCTTGCTGCCGCCGGCCCAGGTTGCCATCACGCGCCATATCAGCTTTGCGCGCCCTACGCCCGTCCTGCGCGTCAGGCCGCCGCTGCGCATCCTCCTGATCGAGGCGCGGCCGGTGGGTGTGCCGCCCCTGCCGCCCGGCCAGGAAGCGACCCAGTTGGCTGTCGCCCTCGCCCCGCTGATGGAGGCTGGTCTGGTCGTCCTGGAGCGGTTGACGCCGCCCACGGCCAAACGCCTGGCCGACCGCCTGGCCGATGCCGATAATGTGCAGATCATCCACTTCGACGGTCACGGCGGCTTTGGCGCGCTGCCGGCCTTCGCCGCCGCGGGCGCCAGCGGTCGCGGCAGCTTCCTCGTCTTCGAGAACGACTTCTGCGAGCCGGACCCGGTGGATGCCGGGCGGCTGGCCGCGGCGCTCAACGGCCGCCAGGTGCGCCTGCTCTACGCCAGCGCCTGCCAGACCGCGCAGGCCGGCGCGGACTCTCTCTTCACCGGCCTGGGGCCAGGTCTGCTCCTCGCCGGCATCCCGGCCGTCGTTGCGATGCAGTTCAGCGTCAGCGTGGCGGCCGCGCTGGCCTTCATGCAGCGCTTCTACCGCTCGCTGGCCCAGGGCAAGGCCCTGGCGACCTGCCTGGCCGATGGCCGCCGCGTGCTCTTCGATCCGCAGCATGGTCTGGCCTGGGCCACCCCGGTGCTCTACCTGCGCGACCAGGACGGCGACGGCCAGCTCTTCCGGCTCACGGCCTAACCCGGACAAGGCGGAATCACAGGCTTCAACGCCAAGACGCCAGGATGCCAGGATGCAAAGACGCTCAGAAAAGCCTTTGCGGCTTTGCGCTAGAGTTTCTTGGCCACGGCGCCAAGATGCAAAGACGCTCAGAAGACGCTTTGCGGCTTTGAGTCTTAGCGGCTTTGCGCTAGAGTTTCTTGGCCACGGCGCCAAGATGCAAAGACGCTCAGCAAACGCTTTGCGGCCTTGAATCCCTGCGGCTTTGCGTTAGAATTTATTGCTCGCTGATAACAGCTAAATCCTGTCTATCCTGTGCATCCATGTTTGCTTTTTCAACTGTAAAGGAAAGCCGATGGCCGATCAACCGCATCGCCCCTGGCCCGCGCCGACGCGGCCCTGGGTGCAGCGCCAAACCTGGCGCGATCTGCTCTTTGCGCACTGGCCCCTGCCGCCCGCCCTGCTTGCGGACCGCATCCCGCGCGGCCTGCGCCTGGACACCTTCGACGGCCAGGCATGGATTGCCGTCGTGCCCTTCCGCATGACCGGCATCCGCTTCCGCGGCCAGCCCGCCTGGCCTTACCTGTCGGCCTTCCCGGAGCTCAATGTGCGCACCTACGTCAGCGATGGGCAGAAGCCAGGCGTCTGGTTCCTCAGCCTGGACGCGGCGCGCCTGACCGCGGTCTGGTTTGCGCGCTGGCGCTTCAACCTGCCCTACTTTCACGCGGCCATGCGCTGCCAGCCCCAGGGCGACGCCATCCATTACCAGAGCGAGCGCTGTCACCGCGGCGCGCCGGCCGCCGGCCTGACCGCGACCTACGGGCCGACCTCGACCGTCTTCCGCGCCGCGCCGGGCAGCCTGGCGCACTGGCTGACCGAACGCTACTGCCTGTACAGTGCAGACCGCCGCGGCCGCCTCTTTCGGGGCGAGATCAACCACGCGCCGTGGCCCCTGCAAGAGGCGCAGGCGACCTTCAGCCGCAATACGATGGTTGCGGCGCAGGGACTTGTTTTGCCAGAGACGCCGCCTGTGCTACACTTCGCTCGCCGGCTCGATGTCGTCGTTTGGGGCATCGAACCGATCTGATCCCGACGCTGGCTGTGGCGTCCTCGACGAGTCGAGGGTCGGCCTGGCAAAGACCCGAGCGCTCCTGGAGCGCCGTTCTTCTTCCGATTCTGCGCGTGAGGCGCATGGAAACAATGCTCATGGGATGGATCGTTCTGGCGGCCTGGATCGGCCTGGGCCTTTGGTTGCGCGGCCAGCGGCCGACCTGGCGCGGCCCCTGGTGGGGGATCAGCCTGCTGGCCCTGGCGACGACCGCCTTCTTCTGGCAGCAGCTCAGCGGCGTGGCCTACACCCCGGCCGACGGCGGCGACCTGGCGTCGTTTCTCTACCCGATCTACGCCTTTGCGCAGCGCGTCCTGCACAGCGGGCATCTGCCGCTGTGGAATCCGCACCTCTACCTGGGCGCGCCGCATGTCGCCGATGTGCAGGCCGGCTGGCTCTATCCGCCCACTTTGCTCACGCTGCTCGTGACCTCCACCGTGAGCTACCGCCACCTGGAACTGCTGAGCATCGGCCACTTCTTCTGGGCCGGCGCGGGCATGTTCTTCCTGCTGCGCAGACTGCTGGCGCGCCCGGACGCCGCGGACGCGGCCGGGAGCGTCGCCTGGTGGGCGGCGCTGGCCGGCAGCCTGGCCTTCATGTTCTCCGACCCGCTGCTGACCCACTTTGGCAACTATAACCTGCTGGCCACAGCCAGTTGGCTGCCGTGGGTGCTGTGGGCTTTCGGTCGCCGCTCAGACGGGCGCGCCGCGCTGCTGGCCGGGTTGTTCCTGGGCTTCGCGGCCCTGGCCGGGCATCCACAGACCATCCTGACGATGGCGCTGGCGTTGGCCGTCCTGACCGTGGTGGACATCTACTCCACGCCTGCACCGCGACTGGCGTCGGCGCTGGGAATGAGCGGGCGGCTGCTGTTCACGTTGGGGCTGGCTTTCCTGCTGGCCGCGCCGGTGCTGCTGCCCGCGGCCCTGCACACGCCGTTCACCCAACGGGCGGCCTTCAGCTACGGCGAGGCGTCGCAGTATTCGCTGTCGCCCGCGCAGTGGATCGGCCTGGTCGTCCCGGCCTTCTTCGGCCGCGGGCCGCAGTTGCACTGGGGGCCGTGGGATCGCGTCGAAGTCGGCTACCTCGGCATCTTGCCGCTGGCCCTGGCGCTGCTTGCCGTCCTCCTGCACCCCAATCGCCGCGCCTGGCGCTGGCTGACCCTGGCCGGCGTGGGCATGGCCCTGGCGCTCGGCTTCTACTCCCTGCCGCATGGCTGGCTGACGCTGCTGCCTGGCTTCGCGCAGCTGCGCGCGCCCGCGCGTCTCCTCCTGCTGACCGATCTCGGTCTGGCTGTGCTGGCCGCGTACGGGCTGCAAGGCCTGCTGGACGCCTGGGATGAGCGCGCGGCCGCAGCCGTGGCGCAGGTTTGGCGTCTGCTCAAAGGTGCGACCGCCGCCGTCCTCGCCATCGGCCTGCCCTTGAGCTACCTGGCCCTGCTGTTGACGCAGGATCGGGAGCAGACGGTCTTCATCCGCGTCGCGGTGACGACGATCGGCGTCGCCACGCTGGCCGCGCTCCTGCTGGCGACGCTCGCCATCTTCCACGGCCGGCGGGCGGTCTGGGCGCGGCCCGCCACCCTGGGCGCGCTCGCCTGTCTGCTCATCCTCCTCGACCTGGGCAGCCCTGGCGCGTACCTCGACAGCAGCCTGAAGAACCCGACCTCGGCGTACCAACAGCCGGAGATTGTCGAGTTCTTGCGCCAGCAGCCTGGCGCCTGGCGCCTGGACGCACGCACCGACATTGATCAGCTTTGGCTGCCGAACACGGCGCTGGTGGCCGGTCTCGACGATATTTGGGGCATCGTCAATCCGCTCGTGCTGGCCGACGTGGCGCGCTACTGGGAGGGCATCGGTGCGGCCGGGCGCTCCAGTCCGCTGTACGACTTCCTCAACGCGCAGTTCGTGGTGGCGCGCAAGGATGTGACGCTGGATTGGGACAAATTCGAGAGGGTTTTCGACAGCCCGGGCGAGCTGGCCGTTTTCCGCAATCGCCGTGCGCTGCCGCGAGCCAGCGTGGCGCAGGATGCGATCGTGGTCAATGACCAGGACGCGGCCTGGCAGGCGATTCATGCCGCCGATTTTGACCCGTCCCGACAGGTGGTGGTGGAAGGGGGCGAGGCGTTGCGCGGCGGCGTGGGCGCCGCGGCAGCCGTGACAACGGTGGCCAACGGCCTGGATGTGGACGTGCAGACCCGCGCGCCGGCCTATCTCGTCATCAGCCAGCCGTTCTACCCTGGCTGGCAAGCGACCGATCAGGCTGGCCGCGCCTTGACGATTCGCCGCGCCAACTATGCCTTTCAAGCCGTCGCGATCAGCGCCGACACCACGATCGTTCACTTGCGTTTTCGGCCGGCTTCCTGGGCCTGGGGGCTGATTCTGAGCGCCGCGGGGCTGCTCAGCGTGCTTGCGGGCCTTTGGCGTCGCGTGTCGGTCAAAACAACACCACCCCGGTATGTCACGCCAGCGGCGTGACGACGCCCTCCACCGCGGAGCTCGCTTCCCTCAACCGGCGTCGTCCGGCCAGGAGGCCGTATCTACGAAGATAGCGCACTTTTATCGTAGGTCACGCCTCCGGCGTGACAACGCCCTCCACCGCGGAGCTCGCTTCCCTCAACCGGCGTCGTCCGGCCAGGAGGCCGTATCTACGAAGATAGCGCACTTTTATCGTAGGTCACGCCTCCGGCGTGACGATGTCCGCGGCGGCAGATCCTGCTTCTGTCGCGGTACAACCCTCGCAGGGAACCGTGGACATCGCAGCGTTGATGTGTGAGGGCGTCGTGTGCCTCTGAGATCGTCATCTGGCCGCAGCCCT